>JABLTO010101304.1_pt1 | contig 218544 bp, 234 predicted proteins | sample 7160091 | NCBI WGS metagenome assembly JABLTO01 (sample SAMN14651225, study PRJNA627086) | human gut metagenome | isolation source: feces | host: Homo sapiens | reverse complement strand
CTAAAAGAAAGTTAGAGATAAGAAGAATTTTGATTTGCTGTGGAAACAATATGTAAATAGCATTGTAAATTGCACAAAAAAAGATAGAAAAATCTATCTTTTTAATCTTTGTTTATTTTATTTATTATGTTTTCTATTTTGTTTCCATACTCAACTGATTCATCATATATAAATCTTAAATCTGGAATTCTTCTTATCTCTAACTTTCTTTTAGCAAGTTCGGTCTTAATAAATCCTTTTGCTCCATTTAGATCATGCAAACACTTATCTTTCTTATTTTGATCTAAAACAGTGCAATAAACTTGCGCTAAAGAAAGGTCAGTATCTACCTTACAATAAGTAATTGTTACAAACTTAATGTCACAATCATTTACTTCATTTTGTAATATGTCACTTATTTCTCTTACTAATAAATTTGCTATTCTTTCTGTTTTAACGCTCATAACTTACCTCTTTATTTCAACAAGTTCATATGCTTCTATAATATCTTTTTCTTTAATATCACCGTAATTTTCTAGTGTAATACCACATTCAAATCCTGCTTTTACTTCTTTTGCTTGGTTCTTTTCCCTTTGAATTGTGTTAATTGCACCATCATATATTACAACTCCATCACGGATAACACGTGCTTTAGCACCCATTTTAACTATACCGTCTAAAACGTAACATCCTGCGATATTACCAGTTTTAGAGAATTTATATATCTTTCTTATTTCAGCTGAACCAATTGTTTTTTCTTCGTATTCAGGATCTAGCATACCTTTCATAGCAGCTTCCATTTCTTCTACTACTTTATAAATTATGTTATGAAGTCTAACATCTACACCATACTCTTTTGCAATATCAAGTATTTTAGCTGATGGTCTTACGTTAAATCCAATTATGATTGCACTAGATGCATTAGCTAAAACAATATCACTTTCGGTAATAGTACCAACACCACTTCTTATAACATTTAATTTACATCCTTCAACATCTATTTTAGATAACGTGTTTTTAACAGCTTCTTCACTACCTTTAACATCTGCTTTTAACACGATGTTAATTTCTTTTAAACCTTCTGATATCTTACCAAATAAATCATCCAAGCTTATTGCACTAGCTAGCGTATTTGATTTTAACTTAGCTACTTCACTTCTTTGTTCTGCAACACTATGAGCTTGCTTTTCTGATTCAAAGGCCATGAATTTATCACCTGCTGTTGGAACTCCTGATATACCAGTTACAGAAACAGGGGATGAAGGAAGTGCTTCAACAACTTCTTCGCCTAAATCATTTTTAAGTGTTCTTACCTTACCAAAATACTCCCCAATAACAACTGGGTCTCCTAATCTTAAAGTACCATTTTGAACAAGTAAAGTAACAACTGAACCTACGTTTTTATCTAATTTAGATTCTATTACGGTACCCATTGCATAACGTTTTGGATTAGCCTTTAATTCTTGCATTTCAGCTATAAATAATAAATTTTCTAATAATTTATCAATTCCTTCATGAGTTTTTGCAGAAATAGGAACAAATAATGTATCTCCACCCCAAGAATCAGGTGTAAGACCATGTTCACTCATTTCACGCATTACTCTGTCAGGATCAGCTCCTGGTTTATCCATTTTATTTATCGCAACTATAATTGGAACTTTTGCTGCTTTAGCGTGATCAATTGCTTCTATTGTTTGAGGCATAACACCATCATCTGCTGCAACAATTATAATTACTATATCAGTAATAGATGCACCTCTTGCCCTCATTTCAGTAAATGCGGCATGCCCTGGAGTATCAATAAAAGTTATTTTCTTACCATTATAACTTACTTGGTATGCTCCTATATGCTGAGTTATACCACCAAATTCGCCTTCTATTACGTGACTTTGTCTAATGGCATCTAAAAGAGACGTTTTACCATGGTCAACGTGTCCCATTATTGTTACAACAGGAGGTCTTTCTTCTAGATCCTTTGGATCATCTGTTACCTCAAACTTTTCAAAGTTTGCGATGTCTTGCGTTTCTTCTCTTTTCAATTCTTTATTATATTCTAACGCGATAACTGATGCATCATCAAAACTTATTGATGCATTCATACTAGCCATAATACCTAAAGTCATTAATTTCTTAATTAAATCAGTAACCGAAACAGAAAGTTCTTTTGCAAACTCCTTAATTGTCATTCCTTCTTTGTATAAAATAACGTTAGAGTTAGACTCCGTTTCATTAGAAACTAGTTTTTCCTTGTTTTTATACATTTCTTTTTTAGCTTTTTTAATATCTTTTTTATCGTTTTTCTTATTTTTCTTCTTTTGTTTAACTGGTTTTGGCTCACTGTTATAAACCGCATCCTTTTTATCTATTAAAGTGTCAATAGCTTCGTCATAATAATCATCTTCGTCCATTTTTTTGATTATTTCTTCATCTACTACGCTTTCTTCTTCTGGTTCGTTTGAAAACGCATTATCAAGTTCAACGATAGAATCATCCGAAAGCATATCGTCTTCATTTTTAACATCAATTCCTAACTTACCACACATCTTTATTATTTCTTCTACACTTTTATTCATATCTTGTGCATATTCTAAAACACTCATCATGAGACAAATCGCCCCTTTCCTTATTTATTTATAGCTTTTTCTAACTCCTCATATACCTCCTCAGGTATTAAAACTTCTAAATATTTTTCTAAGGCTTTAGTTTTTCTTGCCATATCTACTACTTCTAAATCTTTCTTTAGGTATGCTCCTCTTCCGTTTTGCTTGCCTGACTTATCAACCGTTACTTTACCGGTATTATCTCTTACTACCCTAATTAATTCTTTTTTAGGATATTTTTCTTTAGTTACAACACAAGTACGCATAGGAACTTTTTTTTGTTTCATTTTAAATTACACCATCCTTTAGGATAAAGCATTTGTAAGGTCTATTTTTTCTTCCTTTACTTGTTCAGGCGTTTTAACATCTATTCTGTAATGTGTTAGGCGCGCTGCAAGTCTAACATTTTGACCTTTTTTACCAATTGCAAGTGATAAGTTATCACCTTCTGCAACTGCTAGTGCTTCTTTTTTCTTTTCATCTAATATATATACTTTTACATCTTTTGCTGGTGATAAAGCATTTTTAATGAACGTAATTGGATCTTTATCATATTTAACTACGTCTATTTTTTCTCCACCTAGTTCATTTGAAATACGATTAATTCTAGAACCTTTTTCACCAATACAAGCGCCTACTGCATCTACGCTTTCATCTTCTGAGTAAACAGCTATTTTACTTCTTAAACCTGCATCTCTAGCTACACTATATAATATTACTGTTCCATCATTTAATTCAGGAATTTCATTTTCAAGTAATCTTTTTACAAAACCATAGTGACTTCTAGATAGTAGGATAAGAGGACTTTTTCCGGTATCATCTATTTTTGTTACATATACTTTAACAGATGAACCCATTTTTAACTCTTCACCATGAATAAGTTCACTTTTTGGTAAAATACCATGCATTCTTCCTAAGTCAACGTAATAATTTTGAGAATCTTCACGTGATAAAGTACCAACTAACAATTCTCCTTCTTTATCCTCGAACTCAGCCATAATGCTTTGTCTTTCTGCTTCTCTTACCTTTTGAACTAAAATTTGTTTAGCTGCTTGCGTTGCAACACGTCCAAAGTCCTTTAAAGGAACTTCTTCTTCAATTGTTTCACCAACGGTTATATCAGGCACAATCTTCTTTGCATCTTCAAGTAAAATTTCAACTGTCTCTTCTCCTGCTTCATCTTCTTCACCGTCAGTATACTCACTAACAACTTTTTGATAAGAATAACCTTTAATTTCTCCTGTTTTCTTATTTATATCTATTCTGATATTTGGAAGATTAGTTTCCTTTGCATAAGCCTTAGAAAGAGCTTGTGTCATTCCTTCAAAAATAACTTCTTCACTTATTTGTTTTTCTTTGCATATAGCTTCTAGTGCATTAATAAATTCTTTACATTCTTTACTATTCATCTTAATTTTCTCCTTTTTCTAATGAGCAAACGTCTAATACATATGAATCATCAAATTCATCTTCAAGGGTATCAATAAGTGGATTTATAATCCCTGTTGCTAAAACACAAGTATCAACATCAACAAATGGTTCCTTATCTATTACCACTCTAAGAAAATACATAGCACCTTCCTTAACATATTCAACATCACAAAGCTTAATGTTGTTTTCCTTAAGAGGTTCTTCTATTAACTCTCTTACTTTAGCATCCATCTTTAATACCTCCTTCAAATATAAAGAGCAGGACTTTTTGTGCCCTACTCTTCGTTGCTACAAGTATTATAACATAAAATAGTATAATTGCAATACTTTTTAAAATAGCACTTTACATATTAAGTTTCTTTCTAACAAATGGAAAATCATTATATTTTTCTATTAAATCACCATCTAAATATTTTGAGTTTCCTCTTATTAAACGCATTGCATGATCAGAGCTTATTTCTTTATCATTATAAGGAAATTTTAAATTTTTATCATTAAAGCAAGAACAATTATTTTCTTCCATATATCTTATAATATTTAAGAAAAGCTCATTTAATGCTAATTTATAATCATCTTCATCTTTATTTTTAACACTATCTATAGCATCATAAAGTTCGTTTAATAAAGCATTTGGAATAACAATATCATCTAAATTAAGTTTTTCTAAATTAATTGCAATTCTATTTTCTTTTTTTCTTTCAATATTTTTGCTATCAGAAGAAAAATGAACAGGAACTTTAGAATTTTCAAGACAAAAATTAATATATTTTTTTATCTTTTGAAGATTTTCCCTATTTCTTTTATTCTTCTTTATTTCATTAATCATGTTAATATAATAAAGATGCTCTTTAGTATAATATTTCTTATAGCATATTATACCGTTATAATCCTTACTTATTTTTCTTTCTAGTTCATTTTCTTTATCTACATCGGATGCAAACCTATTATTTTCTAAATAATAGTTATAATAATTTTTTATTACTTTAGAAATATAATTTCTTTTTGACTTTATCTTTTTTTGTCTTTTATAAAAATCTTTATGTGCTAAATCATAAGCATCTATCATTTTGTTTTCTTCTAATAAATATTTATCCAAATTGTAATAGTCTTCTAAGTTAAGTCTCCTATATGAATCATATAGTCTTTGTTCTTCTTTATCCTTACTTCTTTTGGGTGCTCTTTTATTTTTCTTAAAGAACTCAATTCTTGCCCTTAGATTTTTACTTACTCTTTCCTCATTATATTCTCTTCTAATTATAGTTATGTTACTTTCATAGTTCATATCTTTTTCGTCCCTTTTTTTCATTTAGCGCTATTATTATATTTAAACTTTTTAAAAAGTCAAATTTTATCTAATGCACATAAAACGTTTTATAATTTCCTAATTTGATGTTATAATTTAAAATAGAGGTGATAAAGATGATATTAAATGCCTTAGAAGAAATGGAAAACAAAGTAAAAAATTGGTTTAAAGATAATTATAAGTACCTACTTGTTATATTAATTTATTTACTTTATCAAAGTAATTTTTTAATTGGATTAATTAGTTCGTTTGGTGTTCCTATATCTAAAATTCCTAGAATACCTAGAATATTTTTGTTTGCTTTAACGGACCTTGTATACGTAATAACACTTTTACTTATGTTTAAAAAAGACATAATAAAAGGTTTTAAAGACTTAAAGAAAAACTTTTCAAAAAGAGCTTTATTATCCGTTAACTGCTGGCTTTTAGGATGCATAATCATGACTACGTCTTCGTTTTTAATTAGTTTAATTTTAAAACAAAATGTATCAACAAACGAAGCTCTTGTTAGAGAAAGTATTAAATCTGCTCCTATGTATATGCTTTTTACTTGTTCTATTGTTGCACCAATATTAGAAGAAATGGTATTTAGAAAATCATTTTATGGTCTAATTAAAGTTAAATGGTTATTCATTATTTTAAGTGGTTTATTATTCGGTTTATTACACGTTTTAGGTAGCTTTACATCCCCACTTGACTTTCTATACGTAATACCTTATGGTGCAATGGGATCTTGTTTTGCTTACCTTTTATGTAAAACAGACAATATCACACTACCAATAATAATTCATATGCTTCATAACACGGTACTTGTTATGGTTCAAATAATTGGGAGGTAAAAAGTGACTAAAGAAAAAGATGAAACAAAACCTAAGAAGAAAAGAAAATTAAAATGGCAAGTTAAGTTATTTTTACTTATTTTGTTTATAATAATTTATGCATTTTTTATTGGCCCTAAAGGAATTTTCATTAAAGACTATAACATAAAAACAAGTAAGATAAGTAATCTTTCAAGTGGTATTAAAATACTTCAAATATCTGATATATATTATGGTTCAACAATTAATAAAAGTGATATAAAAAAGATAGTTAAAAAAATAAACGAAAATAATGTTGATGTAGTTATTTTTACAGGTGACTTAATAAGCAAAAACTACGATATAACAGATGAAGATAAAACATTTTTAAAAAAGTGGTTAAACAAGATAGATACCGAGCTTGGTAAGTATTATACTACCGGTGAAGAAGACTTTGAAGATACTAATGAAATACTTGGTATGGCAGGATTTACTAATTTAAACAATAATCTTCAAAGCATTTATGATGAAAGTAACACACCAATAATAATTATGGATAAAAGTGTCAATAAAGAATACCTAGAAAGTGGTGAGGCTGCCCCTTACTTTAAAATACTTGCCATCCATAATCCTGATGACATAGATGATTTTAATGATGCAAACATCGATATGGCAATTGCAGGTCATACCCTTAATGGAGAGATAAACATTCCAAAGCTTAGAGAATTATTTATATCTAGCAAATACAAAAAAGGATATCAAAAAGTTGGTAATACTAAGCTTTACATAAACGCAGGATGCGGAACTAAAGGGATAAAAGTTAGACTATTTAACCACCCTACTTTAAATTTATACAGAATAAATAAAACATCTACAACGTAAAATGTAGATGTTATTTTTTTATAGGAAGAGTTATTTTGACGGTTGTTCCCTCTCCCATTTTAGATGTGTATTTCATTGTTCCTTTATGTTTTTCTATTATTTCCTTTGAAAAACATACTCCAAGTCCAGTTCCGTTACTTTTAGTCGTGTAAAACGCTGTTCCAATCTTATCTTTAGTAAATTTATCCATTCCAATCCCATTATCACTTATTTCCATAACATAATTACCTTTTTTCTTATAGGTTTTCAAAACTATCTTTCCTTTAGAAGTAATCGCTTCCTTAGAGTTTTTTATTACGTTTATTAATACTTGTTTTATTCTGTTATAGTCAGCTTCTATATAAACATCGTCGTCCTTAATATCTGAAATAAATTTTATGTTATTATCTAAAATAAGTTCAGCCTCGTCACAAACATCATCTAAAAGCATTCCAACTTCCATTTTTTCTTTATCAATATTAAGCTTTGAAACGTTTGAAAAGTCTTTTAATAAAAGAAGAGTTCTATCTATTTCTTGATCAATTATACCAGCATACCTACTTGCTTTTGCAGGATTGTTTACGTCAAACATATCAAGGTATCCTTTGCATACTGCAAGTGGATTCTTTATTTCATGAGTAATTTTAAATAATGATTCATATAATTTCTTTTCCTTTGTTATTTCTTCAAGAGAACTATAAAGCTCTACAACCTTTGATACCTTATCATAAAATTTTATAATTGCATAAAATACAAGATACATAATTATCCATACTAAAAAAGCATAGCCTAATAATTTAACATTTAGTATATCATTTGGAAAAAATATTGATATTATAATTCCAAACGTGACCTTGCAAATTAAAAACACGTTGTTAATATTTATCTTCGTAAAGTACCCAAGAATAAATATTATTAAATACTGAATTAAAAACAAATATATATTTGAATTATATACATCCCATAAAAATATGGATGTTGCAAATAAAAGAACAACGGATGGGAACACTCTTTTTTTGTATATTGAAAGAAGAAGTGGTATGTTTATTAAAAAACAAGCTGCAATAGGAAGATTACTAAATCTCGAGCATAAGTAATAACTACTAAAAAGTGCTAAATCAAAAAATATCATCTTCTCCCTTTCATCTTTTACCTTCGTGTAAACTACGTACATAAAGTAACAGCATAATGGGAAAAACAAATAAATTAAACTTAAAAATACGGACGCTAACATATAAATCACCCTTTCTCTAAAGATAATTATACGCATGTAGCGTGCCGTATTTTGTCGAATTTTGTAGTTTTTTTAATTTTTTTGTAAATTATTGGTCCTCATTTAATTGCTCAATGCATTTTTTTAATTTTTTAGCATCTTTTTGAAATATTATTTTAATTGTATTATCTATTTCAACAATGCCTCTTGCTCCAAGCTTTTGAATGCCATCTTTATTTACCTTAGATGGATCTTTAAGTGTTACTTTAAATCTTGATACACTAACTTCCATGTTGGTAATGTTTTTTATACCACCTAGGTATTCCACTAATTTATTTGCCTCGTATTTAAAATCTGGCTTACTAGCTTTAATAACCACTAACGCAATTATTACAAGTACTGCTAGTATAATAACATACTTTAATAACTCTGTCATATCTATCACCTATTTAGAATTATATATCAATAAGCTTTAAAATGCAAGTTTTATATGGACGTTTGACTTGCACTTTTTACAGTAATTTGAATATGCTACTAATGAAAAAGATAGAAAGGGTGAATATTATGTGTAATGATTCTAAAACAAATTCAAAATGCAACTGTATCGCTGAAATATTAAAAGTTATAAATATTCTTCAAAGCGAAGTTTGTCCTGGTGATACTTGCCTTGAAACATGTACAAGAGCATACTTTGGTCCAAACTCAAGCGTTGATTTTAACACAAGACCAGTAACTTTATATACATGTAACGGAGCTGCACTTGCTATGCCAGTATCAAATACACCTAATGAAGAAACTACTTCAAATATATTTAGAGTAGAAAAAGTTGATGGATGCTGTGCTACTTTAAGAGTGTTAACATATAATGCTGGAACAAGTACTTATACTGCAACTAACTCATTTTGCACAGTAAATACTGATTGCTGCTGCTCTATAAAATGTTTAGCAGATACTTACGTTGAAGGTGTTTAAAAAAGGCCACTTATGTGGTCTTTTATTTTATGTTAGAAATTTCATCTATAAAGATTCTGTCTCCATCACTCGTCATTATGTAATTATCTTTAAAACCAATTATTTTTTTATCTATATTTTTACCATTTTTGTACATAATATTAACATCAGCTTGATAAACATAATCTGGTCTTTTAAATATGTTATTTATCTTGTTTATTAAGTCAGTTTTACTTAATTGTTCACCTCTTATAGCATGCCCATTTATATTATCTTGATTAAAATCAGTTGCATGATAATAAAAATCCTTTTGGACTTTTGATTTTAGATTATTTATTTTATTTTTATAAATTTCCGGAAATTTATCTTTCATAACCATCCTCCCATAAAATTTTATGAGTATACTTGGTTAAAATTACTAAAAGGAGTGAAAAAATATGAAGAAAAACTTAATTAAATATGAAATTATAATTCCTTTGATAGTTTTTTTTATAATTAGCATAGCATCCATTTATAGTGCAAGTTTAAATATTTCTTCTAAATCAATAATAACAAAACAAGTTTTATGGTACCTACTTGGTTTTATTTTAATAATTATAAGTACGAATAAGAATTTAAAGTTTTTAACAAAATATTCATTTTATTTATATATTGCAGGGAACATATTACTTTTCCTACTTTTAATATTTGGCAGTGAAGTAAATGGTTCTAAATGCTGGTTTGTAATACCTGGCATTGGATCTTTTCAGCCTAGTGAGTTTATGAAGCTTATTTTAATTTTGTTTAATGCACACATTTTTGAAGATTATGAAAAAAAACATCCAAAAAGTAATTTTAAGGATGATTTTAAGTTGTTTTTAATAATTATGTTAGTTACCATGATTCCTTCTGTATTAACCTTCTTAGAACCTGATACTGGTATGGTAATAATTTATTTTTTAATATCTTTTGTCATGCTTTTTATATATGGAATTAAAAAAAGTATTTTTATTTGTGTGTTTTTGGTGGTCTCTATTTTAGCGGGTGCATTTTTATACTTTTATTTTAATTATGAAGACAATTTTATAAACGTTTTTGGTACGTCTTTTTTCTACCGAATAGATCGCCTACTTGATTGGTCTAATAAAAGTGGGATGCAACTTACTAACGCAACTGCTGCGATTAAGGCGGCGGGATTGTTTGGTTTTGGAGTTGGCAACACGCCAATTTATATTCCAGAAGCGCACACGGATTTTATTTTTTCTATCTTTGCGAGTAATTTTGGTCTTTTAGGAGCCTCCTTTCTAATTTTTTGTATTTGTTTGTTTGATTTTGGACTTATTTATTTAGCAAGTAAGTGTAATAATAAGTCTCATAGGTACATTATAATTGGTTTTATTACTATGATTTTATATCAGCAAATACAAAATATAGGAATGAATATTGGACTTTTGCCAATAACTGGTATAACCCTTCCATTTATTAGTTATGGTGGTTCATCACTTATTAGTTATATGATTGGAATTGCACTTGTTTTAAATTATGATAGAAATTATGTAAAGTAAAAAATAATTTTGTTGATAAACCTTTATCATTGTTATAAAATCATAATAGGTGATGATTATGTACGACTATTTAAAGTTTGGAAAAGAGTATGATTCATTAACGTATGAAATGAAAAAATATTATAAGGATGAAATAAAAAGATTTTGTAATAATCTTGAAAACAGTATAAATAACATCTCAAGAGGATACAATAACTTTAAAATGGACGCCTTAATAAATGATATGGAAACTACGATTACTAAAGATTCTAGATACTTAGAAATTATGAATAAAATAGCTGACTTAATAAGTGAAAGTAAAAATGCAAAAAACAAAGAGGCCTTTTTGAATAATGAAATTCAAAATACAAAATCTTATTTAAAACGTTCACCACTAAGTGATTATAAAAATGATTTGATGACAATATTAAGACGGCATATTAAAAATGAAATGATTTTAGAGGATGCTTTATATGAGCTTAACGTTCTTTTTAAAAGACTATGTACTAATTTTGAAGAAATAGATGAAAGCCTATTTAAAGAATTATCAAAGATGATAAACAATGCTAAAACGTACGAAGAAGAAAATAATACCAAACAAGCAGAATACGGAGGTTTTAGTGCAATAAACACAATAGATAGATGTAAAGATGCAATTAATAAGCTTCCCGCACTAAAAGCAATAGAATATATTGAAAATGAGTTTAGTATGCTAGATAATAACGAACAGTTAAGTATTATAAGAAATCTTGAATGGGAAACTGTACCAAGTGAAATAGAAGAATATTTAAGTAAAAAAGAAGCTGAAATAAAGGAAGCTAAAAATAGAATGGAAAATTTGAATAATCTATTTATGTAACAGAACTAAGTTAGTTCTGTTTTTATTATTATATATATTTATTAAGGAAATGGTTTAACACATTTTTTCATTCATGTGTTTAAATAGACAAAAAGAAAAAACCTTGATTTCTCAAGGTTTATTTTTTATATGGTGACGCGTATGGGTTTGAAAATGGTATTTTTTGATATTTTTGAAAACACATATTTTCCTTATTTTATACCATTTTTATTATTTTTGACTTCTTTAAATTTTTTTAAAATATTTTCAAATTTAAGAAAAGTGTGCTTAAAGTGTGTTTGAAAGTGCCAATATTTTCCACTTTAGAAACTCACTTAAAAATGTTATAATAATCATCAATAACTCTTAGCAGTATCGGAGTTGGTGCAGTATGATTAATTTTATAGTAGTTGACGATATGGAATTTTTTAGAGAACAAATTAATGATGTCATTTTATCATTTAGTATGAAATCAGATATACCTACAAACAAATACATATTTGATGAATATAACAAAAATTTTAGAAAAATATCGAATTCTAAACTTGAAAATAAAATATATGTCCTTGATATTGAAACACCAAAACACAACGGAATAGAAGAAGCTAAAAAAATAAGAATGAAAGATAAAAATAGCACAATAATATTTTTAACTAGTTATGAATCAACTTACTATTCGAAATTGTTAAGATCACAAATAAAATACAACTTTGTATCAAAACAAGAATTATTTAAAATTATACTAATTAACTATTTTAACATTGTAGCAGATAATATATACTCATATAAAAATAATTTAGCATTAAATGATCATAATGCTTTGATAAGTATTAAGTATGAAGATATTTTATATATATACTCTCAAAATAATAAAAATATTATTAAAACTATTAATAAAGAAATTGCTGTTAACAAATCCCTTGATTTTATACTCTCTAAATTACCTAAAATCTTTGTTAAAAGTCATAGAGCTTGTATAGTTAACATCAAAAATATAATATATATTAAGAATAAAATTATTTTTTATAATGGCGAGGAAATTAATTTATTATCAAGAACATATAAAAATATCGTAATAGAATCATATAAAAATATTCATAATATAAGTGGTGATTAATATGTTTTATAAACAATTTATGAAATATGGTTTGAATGATAATAATAATCTAAATCTTGATGAAGTCGCAAATGAAATTATTTCAAATTTAAATCTTAATAAAGAAAGAAAAATATCGTATATTTATAATAGTGTTAAAAGATTAAGTAATGATTTTTATGATATTATTTCATTTTTCCCATTTAAAATAAAAAAAGACTAAACTAGTCTTTCTTGAAATAAATACCAACCATTAACTAAATATTCAATTCTATTGTCATAAATAATGTAAGATACTCTTCTAATATCATTATTGTATTCTTTAAAGTATTTTTTAGTAAATTGTTTTAACTCTACTCTATTCATATTTTTCATAATTTTCCCCCTTCGAGCGAATATAATAGCACACTCGATAGTAGAAATTTGTCGAAAAATGAAAAAAAGACCTGGAAATTAATCCAGGTTTTACCTAATGGTAATGTGGATAGACTTATAAGTTCATCGTATAAACTTCTCTATGCTATCCGCATTCTAATAATATATTACTCAAAACAAAATGATTTATTCATTTAATTATCGTTTTTATAAATTTATTAAACGCAACTTTTATTTTGCTTAATTCCAACTCTGACAAAACAACCTTTTGATTTGTTTTAACATCTTTATATTGAGATTCGATTCTATTTTTAGAAATAGTTCTAAATTGTTCCATCAAAATTATAGAGTCAGTTTCTTTTATATAATACAAATGCGAATATTTCAAGTCATTGTGATTTCTATTATTATAGCCCTCCAACGTTTTAAAATGCTTTTCCTTTGGGCTAGTTAACGGCAAACAAAAAATCATATTTTCTGTAGAACTAATTGGAAATAACACACCTAAATGTTTAGCCTTTAACTCTGGATGAAATGTCCTTCCATAATTTATATGATAAATACTGCCCTCTTCATAACTTTTATATTTTTTATTTGTAGACTTCTTCACTTCAAAATACCTCCAAAATAACAGAAAAGGGAAGTAAAACTCCCCCTATGAATAGACTTATACATTCATCACTTACGTTTCATGCTGCTATTCGCTCAATGTACAATACCTGATTGACTAACAGGTTCATCATTACTTTCACCAAGCAATCAACATTGTATTTACAATTTAGCATTTTTTTGATTAAAAGTCAATCTATATAAACTTTTTTCAAAAAAATGTACATTTATTATACACATATTAAGACAAATGTCAACAAAAAATAAGGCAAGAGATTACTCTCTTGCCTTTAATGTATAATCTATATTAAATCAATTTAATTTGAGATTTTTTAATTATTAATTGTCAACTTTTGACCTGGATATATTTTATTAGGGTTGCTGATATTGTTATCCTTAGCTATCTTTTGATAAGTAGTTCCATATTTCTTAGCTATACTACTTAGAGTGTCTCCAGATTTTACTATATAAGTTCTTGATGAAGTATTAGTTATATGTGACATCGTTCCATTTGGTATTTTAATGGTTTGTCCAACTCCTATCAAGTTCGGATTACTGATACCATTATATGAAGCTAATACTTGATATGTTGTGCCATACTTACTAGCTATGCCACTTAATGTATCACCTTTCTTAACTATATAAATAGTTTCAGAACTCGTTTGTGATTTACTTGATTCTACTGGCTTTGGTTCTGAATTTGACGTTTTAGTTTCTGTTCCTTTACCGTAACCATTTAATCTACTACTTTTAATTATTGTAGGAAAGTCGGTATGAGCGTAATCTCCGTCTAAGTTTCCTGAATAACCGTTTAACTTTAATTTAGAAGTATATTGATGCATTCCTACACCTGATTTATCTTCATAACTTACGTTAGACCAATGAGCTATCCATTTATTATATCTATCTAAACCTTTTAAATATGTATCAAACCACGATTTAGAAGCATAGATACCAGTATAATAACCTGCACCCTCAACGATTGAACAGAAAGCCTCACTTATAGCTTTTGAATTATTAAAATTATAGCCGTGTTTCTTTTTCCAACCATCAGCATCTTCCATATCCAAGTAAACTGGATATTCAAATTGTTTTCCTTTTAACGCATTTAAGAATGTATTAGCTTCCTTTTTAGCAGTATCTACATTTAAAGCATATGAATACCAATAAGTTCCTACTGGAATACCTAACTCTTTGCATAAGTTATAGTTCCTTTCAAACTTAGGATCAATGCTATTTGAATAACCAGCTCTGATTATCACAAATTCTACTTTATCTTTTAAAGCAGTTAAGTTAATATCTCCTTGATGTTTTGATATATCAATTCCTAACTTTTTCATATTATTTCACCTCGTTCGTCTTTTTTAGCCCATTTACGGCACTTTCGATAAGAATATCTAACTCTGTATCACTTATCTTTAAACCTTTAGAATTAAGCCATTCTAGGGCTTTTTCTTTTGCTTTAGATAGCTTGTCCTCATTAGATATCATTACACCTTTATAAATTTGTTCAATATACTTAACTGTTGAATCAACTATCTCTTTCTTAGTTTTAGTATCAACATACTTTGTATAAGCTTTCTTAATTGACATTCCTATAAAGGATGCTATAGCAGTAATTATAGTAGCTAATATTTGTATTAAATTATCTTGTATTAATTCCATATTATTTACCTCCGTGTTCTAAATCTTCTATTCTATGGTTTATTACTTTTATTTGTTCTTCTACTACTGGCATACGCCTAGCAAAGTTGTTATGTTCCCTAACTTCTCTTGTAAGCTCTGATATTTTTTCTTCTGTTACAGCCTGATTTTTTGCATTTTCTAGTTTTATTTTATCTACTACCTTTTTATCTCCACTAAATTTAGTTACTAATACACCAGCAAACGTTAACCCACCTGATATTAATGCTACTAATACGGCCTCACTCATTATATTTTTCCTCCAAATCATTCTCTAGTTCTCGAATTTTAATTCTTAAGCTTTCGGTATATTCAATTTTATCTTTATATTCTTCTCTAGTCGCTACGCCCATAGCAATCTTTACACCGATATAATCATACGTTGCTAGTTCTTCTTTCAAAGTCTCAAGTTGCATTTGTTTAGAATAAGTATCATCAACTTGGATATCTTCTTTATCTACATATTTACCATTTACATATGCTCTCATTATATATCTCTCCTCTTAGCCCATATTTTAATTTGTGTATCTGCACTGATGATACCAGGGGATGCAATAGCAAATCCAAATTCATCATTCATTGCATTATATGTTGTACAGCTTCCACTTCTTGTTGCGGGATTACCAATTGAAGTCATTGCACACCAGTTCAAAAAAGCACTATCAGACATTTTAATACCATGAAATGATAAAATTTTAGCTGCTATAGTTACATTTTGAAGTCTATAATTTTGTCCCCATAGTTTAATAGTAGATATTGCTGATTTACCGCCATTAATTTTATCTGTATTTGTAACTTCAAAAAAAACTTCATCGGCGTTTGTGATTTCTTGCACAAATTCATTTACACTATCGATGGTATTATTAAATACTAATTCCCATTCGGATACACCTAATTCTTTAAGTGCTTTATTACCTTGTAATTTCACTCCATTTATAGATGGTTTATCTGTCAATTCACTATAAATTGTAGTTCCTGGTTCTCCCTTTTCTCCTTGTGGCCCCGGGTCACCTTTAGGGCCTTTCAAAACATCTTTAGGTATATCTACATCAATAGATGAATTTGGTTTAATTTCTATTTCCATTTTTATACCCCCTTATTCACGATGAATTTTTCATCTCTTATAAGTGTATTTAACAATTTGCCATTACGATATAACTTAATGCCATAATGGTAACAATCTGCTTTTAAAAGTTCAGATTCTTCTTTTGTAAAATTAAGAATAAATGTATATTTATCATTTTGTTTAATAAGATTGTAATCTTTTTGATACACATTTTTTGCGTAAGGATTAGTTCTTATTGTGAATTTGACTATGTCATTTTCTTCGATATCTTCACCAGTTAAACTAAATAACATATCTAGTCCATAGTCACCTTCATCCATTATTATTTTTTTGTTTTCATTTCTTAATGCCATTTAAACACCTCTGTTCTTCATAATTTCTTATAACCTTTCGTGATTCTTATTTTTTTAATCAGTTGTTTTTGTATATTCTATTATAACTTTAATTGGTTTCCCAAAAAAGCCATTATCAAAGGTTGCTATCTGTAATTCATTAGAAGTTTTATTCAATTGAAAATACGTAAATTGTGGTGTGCCATTTGCTAATAATTTATGTTCTGATGTGCTAAATTCTATATATCCTGTATAGCTTAATATTTCATCGGCATTTAAATTACTTGAAAGTGTTTTCCATGTAGAAAGTTCACTTGGACACGTTGAATTTATTACTTTTCTATAAATAGGTTTACCATCTATCCATGTTCCTATTACTTGTTCTTCTGTTGAATAATTAAATTTATCAAAAGGATTCTTTCCTCTTATTTGCAAATCTCCACCGACACTTTCATCATATTTACCCATTATTCCAACACCATTTTTAGCAAGTGCAATATTTGGAATACCTGAGCCTATATTAGCAGTAAACGTAACAGATGAAAGTTCATCAGATACGACAACTTCTATTGTATAAGATTTTTCAACATTGAATCCTTTTGTAGAAGTATCACCCATAATTAATCCATCATAAGAATAACTGCCATTTTCTCCGCTTACACTAGTATTAATTGTTAAATTTTGATAGTCAGACCAAGTACTTGAGTCAGATACTCTATATCTATATTTTGCTGATTTTATAGTGTTAGTAACTTTACCAAAATTGATAGCATTGTAAGTGCCATCTATTTTAAGAGTAACATTTTCTGATGTTCCATTTTTTCTATTTGCATTTATAGTTCCTTTAGTCATAACGCTATAGTTTAAAAATGTTGCTATTGCTTTGCTAACCAAAGTAGAATTATTACGACTATCTATCGCATAACAGTTTATTGTTGGATCTGTTGGGGCTGATAGTTGCCCACCTACTCGTAATGTGTCACTATAAGGCAACTCAACAGGGTTAGCAGTTCCCGATGTAATTCTATATTTAGACATTGTAGCCTCTTTTTTAGCAGTAGCCTTCATGCTTGTAGGTATTGTTACCAAAATGGTAGAATATCCTTTTATTACAGCATTAGGGTCACCGGTTAAAGTTGTCGTTGTTGTATTTACATCTTCAAAATTGAAATTACTAAATTCTGGATTTCCGTTGACAATTGTCATTGTTCTATCCCAATAACTCCAATAATTTTCTGTTGTTCCACCTATACAAGTAGCTATTACACCTCTAACCGTCATAGTATTATTAGTACATTTCTGCCGTAATAATTTTCTTTCATCGTCAGTTAAATTGAATGTATAACTTCCTGTATTCGGAATATTATCTCTTTTAATATTAGTTCCAGCGAATTCTAGTCTTGCATTTATTCTAAAACCACCAGGATTGTTATAAGTTATTGTTGGATTTTGTTCATCATTAAAGTCATTATACCCTGTTACATTTGCTTGTCTTGGTATTGTTGTTAATGCAGTCCAATCAGTAGTAACACCACCAGTATTAGGTGTGTAAGATGATGTTCCACCTTTGGTAAAGGTGGCATATGCATATCCACTCAATCCGCCGTTGCTATTATGATAAAGAGGGTCTATATATCCCTTAGCATATGCACTTCCACCAGCAGTGATAGAAGTTAACGAAGTTTCGGCAACTAATCTATCATAATTTTCTCTGTTATCATGCCAATAAATTCTAAGATAAGAAGCATAACTGGAAGTCCATCCGTATCCTCCAGATGTTAGTTTCGCTTCTACATATATTCTTGAAGAATTGTTTGACGTGCTTGTACGTTCTTCGTTAAAATATGCTTGTAAATAATATGCTTTACTATTGTTTGAATATAACGTTATTGATTTTGAATTACTTGCCATTTAATCCACCTCACATTCTCGTAAACCATGTCTGGTCTCCTACATTTTGTATTAACGTTCTACATATCTGAGCTTCATCTTCAACAATAATTTCCTTCGTACTTAAGCCTTTATCGGTAAAGTAAGCTATCGTTGCATTTTGCAAAGTCAATATTCTTATTCCATTTGCATTAGCTTTGAATATGGTTTCCATATTTGTTGAAGTAATTGTTATACCTTTTGATATGTTAACTGTTTCAGTAGTTGTTTCGTTTTCGTTTTGAGAATAAGCCAGTTTAACTGTTCCTTTGTTACACATCAAATCATATATTTCTACCGCATTATCGACATCACATTTAAATGTTATTCTTATGTGATTTGTAGTAACTTCTACTGGTTGAGTGATATATTCTTTAGTTTCATTATCTTGTTCACCTGTATAGAATTGTTTTAATTCTGTACTATCAAGTTGATATTCTTTATCGTTGATTAACACGCTAGCATTAGCCAACTCATTTAATTTTTGATACATAAAACTAATAGCATAATTCCCGTTAGGAACTTCTTGCTCTTGATAAACTTCTCCGTTTAAAAGTAACATCGAATTATTATTAGCAGCTTCATCGTTTGAATTTCTAACGATTTCGCCTTCCCAAAACTCATAAAGATTATCGCTTGTTTTTATTTGTATAGAGAACTCTTTTAATGTTGTTTTTGCATCAGCTATTTCGAGATTTGTATCTATTCCGATTTTCAGATATGGATATGCCAAATTATTTTTATCTATTTCTGTAACAATTCCAAATGTATCACTCATTTTAAGTGATTTTTCATTCACAGTCGTTATATCGTTTTTTATATAGAAATTAATCGTAGGCATTATGGATTGTTCGAAGTTACTGATTGTATTACATCCGACGTTAAATAATCCTTTTGATAATTTCGTATGAACGCCTATAGCATTGCTAGTTGATGTTTTGACAAACATAGAAGTAGTAACAGCTTGTTCGTTTAACGTTTCGTAAAAATTATCAGGTAAAGAAGAATAAATCGTCTTTCCGTTTAAATCATCGCCTACAATAATATTTCTACTAAAGTTTTGGTTCTCAAGTAAAAGCATTACGTATGCTGTATTCTTTTTGAATTTTATTGTACTTGAACCAGCACTTAATTCGTGTTTCAATATCTCCCCGTTTTCTAATTGAAATTCTCTATTAGATGTCAATTCCAACAAACTGGTTTTATAAGATAGTGTAGTGTCTCCATGTTTATATGTTAGTTCTGGAACATCCAAACTATATTCATACGCCGAATTAATTTCCATGAGTTCTTCACTTCTTATATAGCTGGTGACACTAGTATATGAAGGGTATACATTTGTTAATGATTTATTAACAGCATCTGAGTTATAGGTACAATAAATAAAACTTTCATTGTACAAATTTTGAATGTTTGCCGTATCAGCTTTGAACCATAATCCGGTATTTCTGAATATGTTATTTCCACCAGCTTCACTAAAAGTGTTTGTTATACCCGATTCAGCGGTTTGAAGTAATTCGTTTATATTTGTTTTATTATAGTAGTCACTTTCCAGATTCTCTCGTAACGTCTTAGTTTGTTCAGTCAAAAGCGTTATGTTGTTTGCTTCCTTATCAACTTTTGCTTCTGCTTTTTTATATAAATCAATCGTATTAGCCGGATAAACATAATTTACAGTTGCACTAGTTTCACTTGGTGCTTCTAAAGTTATTTCGTCATAATTGTGCTCATAACGTAATAAAATGGAGTTTATTAATTCTCCATTTTTATTTTTGAATTTAATTATATCGCCACATGTTAAATATGGTTTAAAACTAGTTTTCGCCGAAAAAGCACTATAACCAAAACCCTTTATTTTATCCAATATTGCATAAATAAGTTCTTCTCTTTTTTTCTGGGTGTAAGCAAATGGATTATCATTTATAATGAGCCAATGTTCACCATATTTTTTTACAAGCTCATCATCTTTTAAATCCAAATTTTCTCCAACTATTTGACTCATTCCTAGTCTTACACAGGTTATCGGTTTTGTATCCCTTTTATCATCCAAGTCCGTATAATCTTCTATAACTTCGTTAATTATTGAATACTTTATACTCATTTCAGCATCTTCACTATTTGTTATATAAGTAGTACCATTGAACGTTTTAAGAGTTGTAACTTCTCCTAAATCTATTTCATAAGGTTCTGCAAGTTCATATTGAACTGTTGTATTATGAGTAGATAACCAATCTTTAAATTCTGCACTTGTTACACAACCACTATGTTTTACAATTATACTTTTATAATTTGCATTGCCTTTAGTATTAATTATTGCTAAAGCATTCTTAAAGTCATTATTATCTCTCCTTATTGCCCATATACTGTTTGCCCCAGCGTCATATGGATGAACTTTAAAATAATCACACATTGCAAACACTTCATCAGTATTTGTTAATGTAGTATATAAATTATCTAATTTTATATCACTTATTTTAAATATATGTGTAGTTTCTGTATCTCTCCAAATTCCAGTAATAGTTTCACTGCCATCTAAAACAACTTCACCTATTTTTTTTACAATCTTTGCTCTACCATCTTTTACTATTAATTCATCTTTAGTTCCATTTGGTAAAGAACATAATTCATTTCCTTTTAGGTCTATATTTACTACTTCTTCTGTATAAGGTTCATAATCGGTTGCAGGAGAGCCTTTTTCTAGTTGTATATTTGGGATTTCTATATCTTCTATAACTGCATTATTTGCAAAAGCTATTCTAACATATTCACTATCAGGCTTAAATGTATTTTGTAGTTTTACCCCATCAGTTACTATTTTTGTTTTTATAGTAGTATAAGTAGCATCCGTATAAGTACGTATATATAAATAAATATTCTTACTATTACGTGCTCCATAACTAAATGTATATTGTTTATCCATATTTAGTTTAAGGTTCCAGCCTACCCAACTCCACGTAGTAGAAGCAGAAATTTTTCCACCAGTTTCTGTAGGTTGCCAAGTTGCACCAACTATATAATTAGGATTTTTATTATCTAACAAATTCTTTCCAGTTTCTACTATTTGTATATTTCCATATGGTACATATCTAAAATCACTAATATCTTCTAAAACTGATAATCTAAATGTTATACTTCCACTCTCTCCTGCACGAAACATCACATAAGATCTTATACCCTGAGTAATGCCCGCAAAACTACTTTTTGTTGTAAATACACTATTATATATAGAATTATTTGACAACACATTAAAACTAAATGATTGACCAGCTATTGATTGACCATAATTTTGCAGGCTTGATAAAAGTGTGAGCACACCACTTCCAGATACACTTTTAACTTCTACTATTGCATTGTATTTGCTTGATGTTTTTAAGTTTAAATTATTTGTAAAATAATTCATAAACTTAGTTGCTGTACCATTTGTATTATCATAAGTTGCAGTTATCCAACCATCTTTATCGACAGAGATAAGAGTATCAACATAATTTTTATCGTCTATATTAATTAAATTCCTACCTTTTACATTTTCTATTTCACTAGGATAGTCTGGACTAGGACTTGCTCCATATTTTTCAAATACAGTATCTGTTCCTTTGCATAACATATATTTATTTGTTATTGTTAGTGAACTATCTCCCCACGTAGACATTGTTGCTGACTGTATGACAACGGTATAACTTTTATATAATGATTTGTCCACAGTAAACGACGCCTTTCCATTATAAGAATTATAATATGTGTATGTCCCATCATTTTTCATAGCATTTACCTGAACATATATTTTTCCTGGTTTTTCTTGCGATATTGTATATACTTGTTTATCTTCTAATAAGTCTGTCATAGCAATGCTTTTAATTATTGTTACATAATTACGAGCAGGCTTACCAGTAGTTGTTATACTTCCATCTGGATTTATAGTATTAGTCAGCCCATTAGCATTTGGAATTAAATTATCTATGTAATTCAGTAAGTTCTTACCACTTCTTGTTTCTTGTGTAGATTTACCATATAATTGTAGTTTAAGATTAGTATTATAAACACTATTATCTATAATTAGAGTTTTCCCATCTTTTTTATTACTTTCATATTCATTAAAAATTAGATAAATTTTATCATCATTCATAACCTTGACAAATGAACAACTCGATTGAGCAATTGCTACAAAAACATCTCTTATTGTTGCACCTGTACCTGTAAATTGATCACTTTCTACTATAAAGTCAGAATTTGTAAAATCAGTAATTCCGCTAGTTAGTCCACTCAATTCGCAACATTCATTCCATACATCCAATAAAGTAATAAGCCCACTAGAATAATCTAGTGAGCTCATATATTCAACCTGAGTTTTTAATCCAAAATCCATTCCTACAACTTTTACTAATTCAGTCGTATCATTATCAGTTATTTCAGTAGTTATAAACGTCCCAAATTTAATAGCCTCTCCATTTACAACCTTATAATATTCAAATTCTTTCCGTTTAAAATCTATATTGTTTTCCACTTCGAAGGATATTTCTTTAAATATAAAGGTACCTATAAAGTTTCCATTATTGTAACAATCATCTTTTAAGTTAGCTTTTACTGGAATTTTTTTGTTATCTATTATTATATATTCGCTGAGGGTTAATGTTTTTGCATTACATCCATTTTTCCAAGTACTCGTTAAACCTTTTAGCATTCTAATCACCTGCCTTCAGCAATGTAATTGTAAAATCATTTATAACTGCATCATCATCGCAAAATTTATCAACTGATATTTCCGGTCTTTCTTGTATAATAAAATCAGTTTCTTTATATTTCTTGTCTTGAAATGAATAATATTGATAGGTTCCCTCTGTAAGAACTTGTAAATATTCATTAGTAGTGTCCAAATCCAAAGTTCCTAAATTGATTGTTATAACACAGTCCACGTAATCTGAAAGTATTTGCTTTCTCCTTCCATTAGCAAACTTTTGTGTTATTCTATCCAAATCTTCTTTTATGTTGTAGCCATTTGAAAGTATTTTATCAAATTCAAAATAAGAATCTTCACCTTGTTTCTTTTTCAAAAGAATCATTTTACACCTCCATATTGCAATGCTTTTCGAGCTTTAATAGTTTCCTGGTTTTGATATATCTTTTCACCATCAAGATTTACAGATATAGGTATATTTCCTTCAAAAGTAGCATTTGCATTAAGTATCTCCGTTACACTACCACTAGTACCGCTAAACGACATCTTACCAGTTTCAACATTAACGGCATCCTGCATTTCATTAAGTATTTCATTTCCGAATTCTTCAACTAGTTTCAAAGATTTACTCTTATTTTTGGCAAGCCCTACATTAAAACCTTCAATTAAATATTTTGCATCCTGTTCTGATGCCTTTGATGGTGAATGTTCTTTCAATGAAGTCCTTAATTTTGCCAATAAACTATTACCAAATAATGCTATTGCACTAAATGCGGAGCTTTGTTTGTTTTGGTTTTTTATACCTGATGTAGTTCCTTCTATCAAATACTCTCCAGATTTTTTTGCAGCTTCTTTTTGATCTTTAATTTCACTTGTCATAGTTTCAGCCAAATCTTTGGCTTCTTTTCTAGTCATAGGCTTTCCTTCTTTTATTCCATCAATATATGCTTGCACATTTCCATTCGAAGTTTTTCTAAATTCAACTTTATGACCTGTTATCTCACTAAGTTGTTCAGATAATCCTTTATTCCATACTTGTTTAGTCTTTTCCTGACCCTCTTCTGTAATTGTTTTATATTTAGCTTGTTCAGATTCTAATTGTTTAATTTTAGATTCAGTTGACGAAACAAGAGCATTATATGTTTCTGTATCATACTTATCTTTATCCCTTTTTAAGCTGTCCAAGTAAAGTTGTTGAGCTGTGATCGCATCCTGATAATTGTTATATGTTTGTTCCTTTGTTTTTCCTTGATAGTTAGTAGTATCCTCATACATTTTTAATACTGCATCATAGTTACCATTTGACAAGTTTGTTAAAGAAGTTTCATATTCTCCAATTATTTTTTGATTATCAGCATATTTACTTCCTGTTTCTTCGAGTAATGCTTGAGTTTTATCATACTCTGTATTCAATTCATTATTTTTATTTTTTATATTTAATAACGTTTCACCATGAATTTCTAAGCTATCATCAAAGACATTTGTAGTATTTAATAATTCTTTAACTCTTTCTTCAGTCAATCCATACTGTTCTGCCACCTTACTAATATAGTTATTTCGCTCTGACTCTACCTTATTAGCTTCCTTTACTGCAGTTGCATATGCCTCTTCTAATTTTGCTGCTTCATCTTTAGCTTTGTTATATTTTTCTTCTTGTGCATCTAATAATACCTTTGCTCGTTTAGCTTTTATAACGTTTGCTATCTCAACAGATATTTTTTGATAATTTTGTATAACTCCATCGGTTACAGTTATTTCTGTTCCTAATGCTTCATTTAAAGTTCCTGAAATAAACTTTGCTCTTTCTTCATAGCCCTCTTTAACTTTTCCATTTCCATCAGCAAGATTAATTAATTCATCATATAAATTGCGATAATTTTGAACTTCATTCATATTAGTATCAAGATATTTTTGCCTTGATTTATCTGCCTCTTTCATAGTTTCATCATAATCTTTCAATGTTTGATTAACTTGTTCTTGCTCAGTTTTATTTTTAGATAATGCAGAATGCAATGCTATTAATCCTGCAGTTAATCCAGCTACTCCTGCAACAATCAAACCTACTGGGTTTGCATTGAATGCAACATTTAACAATGCCATAGCATCTGTCGTGCTTGTAATTGCTGGAATTAACGACAAAAATGAACTAACAGCAGATAATATATTTTTAGCTATATTTATTGCTGATATTGTCTTTAAGACAACTTGATAAGCAACAAATCCAGCTGTAACACCTGCAATAACAGGAATTAAAGTTTTAAGAACATTTATCAATGCTTTAACGTTTACTTTTTCGATTGCGGTAGCAAATTTTTTAAATGCAGTTTCCGAAGTTTTACCTATATTACTTAAAACCCCAGATATTCCACCTAAACCATTTTTCTGCAATAATTTATCAACAGATGAAATAACGTTTGCTACTCCACGTGTTATTGCCGTTTTCATATTTGTTACTGATGTTTTTATACCTCCAGTTGCATTTCTAGCCTGTTTTTCAAAAGACTGAAAATTTTTAGTTCCATCTTTATTCAACTTTACAATTGTATCTATAAATTCATCCATTGATATAACACCTGTTCTAAGTCCTGTTCCTAAAGCCGTTGTCATATCACCAGTTCCGTTCTCAACTGCTTTCAATTGCTCTATTAATTCAGAGGCAGTTGATGACAAAGGATTGTTATCAGCATACTCCTGTGCCGACTTCAGATATTTATCTAAAGCATCTTTATTCCCTAACATTTCAGATGAAATCTGTTTTAATTGTGCTGGCATAGCTGTTTGTATTGCACGCCATTCCATCATATCTGGTTTACCTTTTGCATAAGACTGTGATAATTGTTCTAGTGCAGACGATTGAATTTCAGCAGATGCTCCACCTGCTAACAAAGCATTATTTACTGCTAAAAATATTTCGGTTGATTTTTTTACATCACCATTTTTACTTGTGAATCTTTGAACGGCTAAAGCTGCATCGTCTAGTGTTGTTGGAATACCCTTTAATTTATCACTTAATGTGTTTATGGCTTTAGATGCATCTTCACTACTTATCCCCAAATTTGACATAACTTTTGGAAAGTTGTTTAAGGTATCTATACGTGATATTGCACCATCTATACTTGCATTTATAGTACTTATTGCCGAACTTATTATTTTTGTAATTCCTAACGCTGCTATTATACTCTTAATTTTAGAGCCACCTTTTTCAACGGTACCGGTCATAGAATTTACACTTCGTTGAAAACCATCAGTATTTAATTTTGTTTCATAGGTAAGTGTTCCCGCTACTGCCACGATATCACCTCTTTTCCGATAATTTCTTTGCCATTTCGTATATTTGAGCTTGTCTAACCTGATTATTTATTTCACTTTGGGAAAGTGGTAATTTATAGTACTCTCTTAAATCAATTAAATTTTGATTTTTTCCATCATAAGCTCTATAGCTTTTAATTTTATTAAATTGACTATCATTCGGTATTGATAACCACATAGCTCTGAATTTCCACCAATGTATATAATCTCTTGTCAAATCGACTTTGAAATACATATTAAAAGCTCCCCATATATATAGATCATCATATCTATAGTTAAAAATTTGTGCTTGGTTAATAGATCCTTTTTCCTTTTTGTATTCTCTGTTTTTTCCGCATTTATAGAACCAAACAAATTTTTTTACTGCTTCTTCATATAATTTTTGATTTAATATATCAAAAAAAGCAGGGTAGAACTTTTGCAAGACTTTTATCATTGCATCTGTTTTGTTCCCACCCTGCATTTCTTCTTCAAAGTCTATAAATATACGAAAATCTGTATTAATAAAAAACTTCTTATCATTCAAATAAACATAACGAGGTAATTTACCATACATTCCTGTCATTAATATCTCCTATATCTATAATTTCTTCTTTGGTTTTGACTTCTAAATCTATTCATTTTATTTACTTTATAATTGTAATTGTTTATAACTTCATTTATTGGACTTACAGATGCATTCACATACGCATTAACTGCATAACTAATGATAGTTAACGCTACTTGTGTATCCATAACTTCATAACCATCTTGTACTCTTTTTTCGTTTATTTTATCAGTTGCACCATTGCCAAATATTTTATCAATTATTTCACTTATATTAATTTTATTTTGTTCTTTTAATTCTTTTGCGTCAATGTCTTCTATCTCTTTTTTTACTTCAAAAATTAGTCCATAAATCTCTAACTCTATTTTTCTGTCTGTATCCTCATAATTTAGTTTATTATTCATAAATTCCTCGTCCTTCTATTTAAGCGTTTTCTGTAAATTTTTTGGTTTCTATATTAAATGTTCCGTAAATGAAATCTCCACCCTTTAACGAACCAGACATTGTCTTTTGTTCACCTGGAGCATTTGTAGCTTCTGTAATAGAAACCGTTTGATTTATCTTACGGCATTCATATGTGTTTTGAGAACCAGTAACTGGTTTCCACATTTTAACTATATAATGATCTCTTTTTAAAACACTACCTGTTTTTCTTTGCTCAAATAGTTCATAAAAATCATCATATACGGCATCATTTTTTACCATATCCATAGTAATTGGAAATTCATTTGAATAACCTGTTACTGTTGTTCTTTTCGATTTTTCGTGAATATATTGCTTTTCAGATTCAGTAGGGTTAGCATTTTCTGTTAATTCAGTTATAACTCCACCTAAAGTTATATTTTCACCAGTAGAATCACCAAAATAGTGTAATTCATCGTGAGACATAATATCAGTTAAATCTGATTCTGCAAATTTTTGAATTTCTAATTTTAACATTTTAGTTCCTCCTTCTAAAAAAAGACCTACTTGGTCTTCCTTATATTAAAATATAATTGTAAGCTGTATACACTAATTGCTCCATCCTCACTCTCATTATAGGTCAAAGCATTAGCACAACTTACTGATTCTATTTCTTTTCCATTAAGTTCAGGAAAATCTTTTGTAACATTCTTTTCCATAAACCAATCTGAAAATTCATCTAACCAATCAAGGTTAGTCAATCTCTGTTTATCTATTTCGCTTTCACTCTTTAATAAAAGCATATATTGATATTGTCTATACCATCCTTTATCGTTAATATATTTTAATGACAAAGTTTCAAACCCCGTTCTTTGTAAAGCAAGGTTTTTCGTATTATCACTTAATCTCTCACTATGTATTTCCTCAATTTGTGCAATTTCATAAATTGGTTCATAGCTTTGTAGCCATTCATTAATTTTATTGTCCATTTATCCTCCTAGAGTAAGCTTCCACTTGTCTTAAAATATTATCTTTATTATCAGATTTCATACGTTCAAATGGTTGTGTACCTCTTTTACCAACTCTCTTTTTTATTCGCTTTGAATAGGCTTGATATTCAGCATAAGGAACGTTAATTTTAACATACCCACTCCCAGCAACGCTTGAATTTCTTATTGAGGCTTCTTGATATCCATCTTTATATGACACATATTTTTGTAAAGCATCAATCACAAGATTATCCAGATGTTTTTGAGTCAAGTTTAAGTTATTGTTGAACTCACGTACGTATGAACTATCATATTTTAATGTAAAATTTCCTACTTTGACTGATGATGGAAATTTAATGTTATGTAATGCCATTATTTTGCTCCAATTTTTATATGATTGATTTCGTTTAAGTCATTATCTTCAAATTCAAAGACATCAATGCTAGATACCTCATAAACATATTCTTTTCCATATTTTTTTATCAGTTCTGTTAAGGGTGCTTCTTTTATTTCATCATATACGCTTTTACCGACAATTACATCGCCTTTGTTACACTTCCATTCATTATTGTATCCAATAGTGTCAAATATTCTTATTAAAGCTGAATCTGATGATGATACACCTGTATTATTACGATTAAAAATAGATGTATTTCTTAAACTTGCTTTCAAATTGTATCTAGTATAATTCTTGTTTTTTTCCTTATGGAAAATTGTTATATCTTGAATCATAAATACCTCGTTAATTCCAAAGGTAAATTATTAATTATTGATTTTTTCTCATTTTGAATTTCAGTTTCTGACTTAAATGATTTAGAAACACCATCTATGGATATAGATGTCACTTTTCTCGAACCATTTTCATTTATAAAGTCACATAGTCTACATGCGACATAATTAAGTTGCCATTTGTCATTAAAACTAAGATTATTAACAGCATCCTCAGTTAATATTCTATTAACGTATTTATCAATTTCTCTACTTGCTTTTATTATTAAAGAATTAAAGAGACCAATTGATAAATTGCCCTTATATTCCGTTGTGTAAAAGGTATAATCTGCATAATTTATCATATTTAGTCTCTCCTTTCCTATTGAACTTGAATATTTCTAAATACTCCAGCTTTTAGCGTATTTTTTAATACAACTGCTGCTACCATTTCAACGTCGCCTTCTTTTACTGTTCCAGGCTCATTTAAATTTGGCAAATAAGATTGAACAACATCATTACCAGTTGGTGAAACTCCGTGGAATCCATCTTTTGCTATTTGAACAGCATATAAATCAGTTGTTCCTTCATCAGAGTTGATTTTAACACATGGTTCTGTTGAAGTTCCATTATAATACTCTTCCAAATCAACTAATGGAATGTTATCCCACATATCTATACTTCTTCCAAATGCATCCTCAGATTTTGTATAATAACCTGCTCTACGTGCAATACCCTTTATCTTAGTAATTAATTTGCTATTTCCTAAGAACATTGTAGGTTTACCTTGCATTTTAGAAACAAATTCATCCATTTTATCTAGGAAATCATTATAATTATCATCCATGTCTTTTGAACTTGCTAATTTTACTTTATTAACTATTTCATAATAGTTACCTATATTAGCTTTTTCTGGACTAGCAACCTTTGTATACTTGCTACCACTTTTAGTATAATATGTCTTTCTAGTATCTACTTCAGTGTCTGAAGTCTTTTGATAATCTGGTGCATTATATTCTGTACTTGAACCAGCAAGCATAACATTTAAACCATTGAATTCTTTTTCATCTATAGTTTCATCACCATTTATTACAGTATTATGGAATAAGTTTATAGCTCCTTTAATTTTTTCTTTTAGTTGGAAATCTAATTCATCAACTGCACCGCTTGTATTTATTAAAACACGGTCAATTTTAAAATTACCTCCAAATATTTTTAAATCAGCACTAGCCTTTTCTCTTTTTGCTTCATTATTTGTATATTCCCCATTAATTGCTCTGAAGCTTGCAGTTGATGGAGTTTTTAATTTCATATATCCGTAGGTTAATGTAGAACCTCCAGTTCCTGGTGCTACTGCATTATCAAATACTAATTTATCTAGTAAAAGTGATCCTCTACGAAATTCATCAATTATAGCTTGATCTACTTTGTCAGCCATACCTACTTTACTTTCTGCTAAAGTTATCATTTTTCATCATCCCTTCTTTTATTGTTTATATTTCGAACGTAATGCTCCCGTCAAATCTGTAGCATTACTATCAAGTGGAGTGTCTTTATGACTACCACCTAAATCAATGTTTTGTCCATCGTCTTGACCATTAAATAGATAATCGTGTTTTTCTTTAATTTTTTCTATTTGTTCATCAAGACCTGTAATTGTAAACAAACCATCTTTTTCTTCATAAGATAACTTTTCTTTATCAATTAGTTTTTCAAGTATCTTACTATCTTTTGCTTTAGACTTTTCTAATGCTTTTTCTAAAGCCGAATTTTTCTTGAAAGTTTCTACTTCTTTACTTCCATCTGCTTTTCCTAAATCATACTGTTCTTTTTTAATAGCCTCTATATCTTGTTTTTCAAAATCAGAAACTTTAGTATTTAAATTATTAATAACTCCTTCTTTAACGGTTATATCATTCTTTAAAGTACCTATCTCAGTATTCTTTTTTTCGATATCCTTTCCGTGTTCTTGCATAATTGCATTAACATAATTTTTTTTGGTATCTTCATCTTCTATTGATGAAAATAGATTTTCTAAAAACTTTCTATTCATTCTCTATCCCTCCTACGATTTTTGTACGTGTTTTTTCTTCACTTGAACTTTTAGAAAATTGCTAGTCTTTTCGTTGCTATGCCACACGAAAAAAGCCGACTATGTCGACTTATGGCGCCTCTGTAGGAGTTGCACCTACTAAAACTTTTAAGGCATAATAAAAGCACCTTATTTGGCGCTATTTCTCTTATGATATTCTTCCATATCATTTTTATACTTTTTCTTTTCTTCTTGAGTAGGAATATAATCCTCTTTAGAATTCCACAGTTTATTAGCTAATTCGGTTAGAGGACTATTTTTATCAACTTTAACATTATCACTCCAAAATTGAGTTTCTAAGGAATTACCATCTTTCAATTTATCTTTTTTTGTCATATTGTTCTACCTCCTCTAATTCAATAAATATTTTACCATCTTTTTTATAATAATCAATATATTTGAATTTAGAAGTTCTTTCAAATAATATTTCGCCTCCACCTTCATCATTTAAAGTTGATAAATTTCTCCCATTTATAGATTTTATTTTAAATTGTAATTTCATATTTTCATCATAAAATTCTTTTGATGACGAAATATATGATTTCCAACTTCCAATGCCATCATTATTGTCAAATATGCTTAATATATTATTTAATTGCTCAGAGCTAGTTATCTCTACACTTCTATTTACATAGCCATAGTACTTAGGAGCTTTCATTAATGAATTATCTAGATCATTTATAAAATCTTTTTGTTCTGCAGTTAATTTCTTATTATTATACAATAATTCATTTATTTTATAAGAATCTGAACTAATATATTTATTTAACGAATATCTTTCTCTCTCTGTTAATTTATTAATCCAAGAGTTATTGTATATTCTTAATTTTAACTGAGCATTACGTAATTCTTTTTTTGCTTTGTCTGATGTATTACCACTGGCTACTACATTTTTCTTTGATTTAATCTGTCTTTTTAAATAGTTTATTTTCTGTTGCTCTTTATATTTTCTTTCAACTTCTTGCATTGTATTATGTTCACTACCATATACCACTTTATTTTCATTATTATCGAATTCAGCTAGCCACAAGTAATTAACTATATGATTGCAATTGTATTCTTCTGTTAAATATTCATATTCCTTAAACATTTCTTTACTCATAGTAACATCATCTATTGGCTGATGAGATGGTCTACATTTCGAGGAGTGACCTATTCTTACGCAATTATAATCTATATCATTTCCAATTTTTTTTGCGATTGTATCCGCCACAGATTTAATACTTCCGTGAAGTCCACGTTTAACAACTGTTTCTATTCTTTCATTTCTACCATTACTCGTTTTAAATGTAATACCTTTTTTTGATAGGTATTCAATTACTCTATCAATAGCAGTCTGATGATCTTCTTTGCCAGTTATTACAGTTTTATATATATCATTCATAGCATCCACATAACTTTTTTTACCTTGATAGGCTATGGTTCTTGTTAAATTGTTTAAATCATTATTCGTGTTTTTTATAGTGGCCATTACTATTTGTTTAATATTTGAATCAAATGTAACATCGTATCCCTCAATTTGAGTTGTAGCCAATTCATTAAATAAATCATTTGTATATTTTTTTCTTTTTGAAGTAATGTTTTGGGTTGTTTTTAATGAATTTTTATAAACTCGTTTAGAATTAGACTTTATTGAATTTTTATTTAAGTCACTTGAAATTATTAAAGCGATTATTTCATTAGTTAATTTTTGATTTAACTTCTCATATTCATTAACTATTTTATTATTAGTTAATTTATCAATATTATCAGGTGTGAGCATATGTTATTCCTCATCATTTATCTTGACATCTCCACCATCTGACATAGCTTTAGCAGTTTCTATATCTTCACCAAAAAATTTAACTCTATATTCCCACGGTTGCCTTAAGCCAGCCGATATTTCTTCTAAATACTGTTGTTTTAAATCTTCTTCACTTATTAAAAAGCCATCTGTACTAATTACTTCTATTTTATCATTTTCATTGACATCCTTTTTAAAAAGTAAACGTCCTAGCAACAATATTCCTTTACATATATTTTCTACAAATTCATCTACGTTTTCACGATATTTACGAGCATTTATTGTTAAATCCGCTCTCTCTCCCAAATATTGAGTTGCGGTCACAACACTACCATTATTATTAAATTGATAATATTTTGTGCCCAAACCACACTTGAAACTTAACAAATCCAAGAAGAACTGAATACCATTTTTATTTTCTTCAACTCTTATATCAGGGTTATATTCCTTTATTAAACTATCTTCATTTATATTTTCAATTGGATCACCAACAATTTGAAATTGTTGTTTACTTATATCATCAGGAAAAATAACTCTTCCTTTTTCATCCTGTTGAGTAAGTTTTTTATTATAAAATATTTTTTTACCACCAAGTTTAAAATCCATAACAAAATTGTGAAAGGCTATATCAGTCGCATATATTTGATCTATTGCATTGCCATACATTGAAAATCCTAAACCATTAGCTTCCTTCACAGGATTATCTATCGGAGGAATTAGTATGCTGAATAATGGTATCTCAGAATTGGTATAATATTCTTTCAACACATTATCTTTTTGAAATTCCTTTCCGTTTTCGTCAATGTATATGTTTTTAATTCTATACGTTTTAAATTCATCACCATTTTCGCCTTTTTTCTTGACTAATTCGTGTATTTCAATGTAATAAATTTTCTTGTTTTCTTCTCTTATTTCACTTCCAAATGCACAATCAACTATTCTTCCGTGTTCTACTCTTAGTGGTATGATTTGGCTTGCATTCACCCATACTTGATCATATTCTGTAAATTTATCTGTCGTTAATTGGCCGTTTACTAATTTTGCATTTTTAACACGATTAATACAAGCACAAGTTCCAGAGTATGTACTTTTCTCTATGCCTGTAGAAAGATTTTTGTTAAATTTTAGTTTTAATAATTGTTCTTCTAAATATTTTTTATTTTTTTGAGTTGATGTAATTTGGTCTTTCTCGCTCCAACAAATGCTAGCCCAATCTTCAGCTATTCTTTTAGGCATTCCTAAAGAATACATTTCTCTGTCATATGAAACACCTTCATAAACTATTTTATATTTATGAAAATCGGTTTTCCCTTTCCATAAATCTATCCAACTATTTATTCTTGAATAAAATCCATCATAAGGATTATAATTTTTTGAACGTAAATATTCTATTATCTTATTATTCATAGCTTACCTTCTTTCTCATAATTGAATTCATCCATTTTTCCCATGAATAAACAAAGCTATCCAAACTATCAATGTCTGAAGTTTCGCCGTCATCTATCCATCTTTCATCTTTGCTTTTTTCATCGTATAAAGCCGCTTTTAAAGCCTCTATACAAGTTTTAGTGTCGTTTTCAACAAAAGATATCCTATCACTATTTAGTAATCTTATTATTGCTTCTATTCTGTCTTTAATCTTTGTTTTAATGCTATCTATAATAGGAATATTAAACTTGAGTTCCGACCTCAAAGAATTGTTTAACACTTGTTCAGCGCTATCACAGAATATTCCTTGTGGATGACCATATTTGTCTTCTATCTTTTGAATAAAATCATTTATCCAAGAAAAAAGAACCTTTGTATTGGTTCCTGTAGCTTTTAATTTATCACTTGATAAAACTTGTATTTTAGAGTAATCTCGCGCTATTTTTGTAGCAGTTATTGAATGTGATGAAGTATTACCTCCCCAGTCAATACCTATAACTATCATACCGTTTATTATTTCATTTGTAATATATCTAGTTTCATCGTTTGCTATAGGTTTAAATATAATTCCTTCTGCATTACAAGCTTGACCTAAAATGTAGCGGTTATAATAAACAGTCCCTTGATACTCTTTACATAACTGTTCTACATATGTTTCAGGTAAAAAAGGATTATCAAATATTGCATATCTCTGCAAATATATATCTATATCACTATTTATAAACCTTTCAAACCAATGATTAGGATCTTGAGGATTACCGGCAAAATCACAACAACTATATTCGAATGACAAACGAGATTTCAACAATTCAAATACTTCTTTATTGATGTCATAGGCTTCATCTATATATAAATATTTAACTCTAGGGCCTCTAAACTTTCTTACTCTTCCTACATTATCAGCACCTATACAATAAACCTTTTCACCGAATATCTTGCAAGTGTTATCACTTGAGATATCAGTAACGACATCACTTGTATATATTTCTTGTAGTGGTTCTATAACATTTCTTTGTATTGTTTCTTTTGAAACACCAACAATAAAATTAAGCCCTTTTTTGCCTATTCGTTCTGTAATCCTATCAGGAATAACATACAATGTATCTACATATGTTTTACCACACTGTGTAGCTCCAACTTTACCATTCCAACGATGATTTGCATTATTTATGTAGTCTGCTTGTTTTTCACTTAATTCAATTACCTTTTCGTTCACCGGCTACCTTCCTTATTTTAACCAATATTTCATTAGCATTATTGATTGCCTCTTTGTTTTCTGTATCAAGTATTTTTTCTCGCCATACACTAGGTTTTCTATTTTTTAACCAAAAAATCATAGCAGTAGTATCAGGAGAAATATACATTTCTTCTTTATAATTAATTACTTCACCGAGATTAGTTACCTTTTGTTTATTAAGAGTTTTAGTATACCCTAAAGCTTTTTTTAATAATGCATTCTCAACTTCGAAATCAATAACTTCTTTTCCCTTTTTTAAGGCGTTGGATATGTCGGATTCTTTCTTTTTCCAATCCCACAATGTCGACCTATTTATTCCTATATTTTTTGCTATCTGTTCTTCAGTTAAGCCATCTCTTGCCCAACCCTCTAGCAAGATTAACTTATCTTCTTGTAGCCATTCATTAATCTTGCTTTTTGCCATAGTTAATCTTCCTTATCTTCTTTTTTATCTTTTATTATCTTTCCTAAAAAACCTTTAGACTTTAATTCTCTATATCTTTCTTCATTACATACAAAAATATTACCTTTCAAAACCGGTTTTAGTTTATTCTGTTTATCATTAAAATCTTTTATAACTTCTGATCTTATCATTTTCTCCTCCTCGTATAAAAAAAGAACTATATTAGTTCTAATTTGTATCTTTAATAGATACTGTCTAGTGATATAAGTTAGAACTTTTAAAAGAAACAAGCAGGGGATAGCAACGTACGATTTGCGTCTGCATTATTGACACACAATTCTTTTTTATTTATATCACTAGGCATTAACTACTAAAGTTAGTGAGCATATACCAAATAGTATATGAATTGATATGCTTCTCAACATCTAGAATTATTCATCACATATCAAGCTTAGTACTTTAATAAGTACTGTACTAACGATATAAAGGTTTATCTTATATGCCTATAAGACTTTGCAGTAGCCTCCAAGAGAATTGTAAGCATAGCAACTGCACTATTGACTTACTTTATTACCTTTATCCCCTAAATTTTTATATATCATCAGTACACTACCTGTTAAAGGTAATGTTAACAATAGTTAAGGTGCGGCAACACCCTATTGTTAAATAAACAAGCAATAAGTTTTACAAAAACTTATTAGTGCCTTATAGACACCATATTAAGTAAATAATTTTCCATATAGTCCTTCACAATTGTATAGTATCATTAACAATTGTTTTTTGATACCCAAGCAGTTATATAGTTTTATTTGCAAATTATTCTATATAGGACTCCATCCACTTCTTAAATATTTATGCTTATGCTTCTATTATTTACTCAATATGCTACCTATAAAGTTTTTTCTTCACACCTTGTTTCATATTTGCATCCATTGCATATGCTTTTCATACACATTTTAGATTTTTGATTGTTTGAATAAAATTCTATTTCTACATAGTCTTCTTTATCTTCAATATACTCGTGTACTATTTTTTGAATATATTTTACGTTATCATTTGGTATAGTACCTGCTTTTACCATTCCATCTAATATAGACTTAGGTATGCAATTATCTAAATCTGCTATTTTAGACTTTATATGCCACTTAAATACAATAGTTAATGGGAATGTGTTAACCTTTTTGCCTTTAAATAGTAAAGCTACTATGTTAGTTTCTTTTTGTTTTATCGTATTGGCGTAATAAGGGTTACTTCTAGATGAATTTATTATTTTATTTAAGTTTTCAAACTTGTACTTGATTATCATCTCTTTTTACCCTTTCCACGAAAAAATACCTAGTTATTAGGTATTCTCTCACTATATCAATTGTATCAAAGAAAACGTATCATATCGTATCATCATTTATAGCTCTTTGACATTTCCATTTTTTATAAATTCTTTTACATTGTATAACTGAGTAATGAACTTTTAAAGATATTTGTTGCCAAGTAAATTTTTCTAAGCATTGTTCTTTATAATAAACTATCAATTGTACTACTTCATCATATTTACCTAATCTTAATAATTCCTTTTCGATAAAGTTTTCAAGTAAAAGTTTTTCTTTAAACAGCTTGTCCAATTCTTTATCTAATAATTCATTTTTGATAACATATTTAGCATATTTATCTTCTCTTTTTCCACCATCAACTAAAGTTTTGTCATATTTAGTAGCCTGTGGCATCATTTTAGACATTTCTAGCTCTTTTTTCTTTAAATAATACTCTATTTCATTATCTATTTTATTTATTTGATTATTAGCTTCTTTTATTGTCATTAATCCCTCCTAACTCCAAAACCCTCTTACTTTTTATAAATTGTTTTCAATTTATATATCCCTAGAAATTTAACATATCTTTGTATTTTCTTTATTGTTAAATAAAGATTATAATTGCAAAAATTATCATCAAAGTATTTTATATATTTCTCTGGTTTATTAACATAATTCACTTTACCAGTCGTGTATGTTACTATATCGCCCTTTTTTATTTCTTTTATATTTTTCATTTGTTCCTTCCATTGATCTTAATTCATCTACATATTTTTTCTTCTGCTTTTTTAGTTGCTTAATTTCTTGATCAACTAAATATATTTCATATTTAAGTTCTTTTTCTCTGTCCTTCACGTTCTACCTTCTCTTCAAACTCTTCGATTAATCTTGGGTCGCCCATTACTTTAGCCATAGTCAACAAATTATTCATTGCTACTTTGTACTTATATTCTAGTATGTTATTTCTTTTAATTACACTACATAATTTTATAACTAATATTATGCTTAAACCTATAAAGTAATATATCATTTGTTCCTTCCTAATTCTTCTACTTGTTTATTTATGGCTTTAAATAATTTTTCAAAATCAAAGCTGTATTTTTTAAAATTGAATTGGTCTATACTTATGCTTAATGTTTTGCATTCCTTATCAAATTCAATAAAATCATAATCATCCATACTTATATTGTAAAATTCTATTGTTATTCTTGAGTTGTTTTCAAAATAATCTGTTCCTAATTCTTCAAATAACTCTCTAGCACTTTTCATTATTTATCATCTCCTATTATTTCTTTATATTTTTGTAAAACATTTTTATAATCATCAAGATTAGAATATTTGTAAGTGTCTATTATATCTTCTAACCATTTAATAAACTCTTTTTGTTGATTTAACTTATTATCAATAGATTTTTCTCGCATATGCAATTCGTTTTTAATAAGAAATAATTTTTTATCTAATTCTTCAAGTTGTTTCTTTAATTCTTGATTTTCTTTTAATAAATTATTAAAATCAGGAACTTTATTTAATCTATCAACGGCATTCATTAAATCGTCAACATTAATGCCAATCATAGCACTTATAGGATTATTTGTTTCTACTTTGGGAAGTTTCATAATCTCTTTTAATAATTCTTCTTCATTCATTTATTCATCACTCTCTACTTTCTCTACTATTTCATAGTCTAAATGATTGCCGATTACTTTAGTACAATAATAATCATAATATTTTAGTGGTAATGTCGCTTTAGTAATTCCCAAAATTATACGTTTTCTCCATATAATCATTCCTTCTGGCAATTCACTTATTTTTATTTTATTCATTACTATCACTTCCTTTAAGTATCTTATCTAGTTCTAATAAATCGTCTATTATTGTGTTGGCATCGCCTCTGTCAAACATATTGTTTATTTTGTTTAAAGCTTTATTTATTCTTCTTTCATATCTTGAATTTTCTTCTTGTAATTCTATAATAAAGTCTTTTAATTCTTCTTCTGTCATATCTCCTATGTTTTTATTCATTACTATCATTTTCCTCTAATTCTTTCATTTTCTCTAGCACTCTAATTGTTGTGCCATGAAAATAATTATTTTTACAATATTCTTTTAACTTATTCCAGTTATCTTTTAGTTGTTGGTTCTCTTGTTGCAGTTGTTTAATATATTTATACAATATTTTTTGGTCTTTATAAGTAAATTCACTTGTATAATCATCATGTGGTTCTAAACTTGTTGTTTCTAAGTAATTCAATATCATATCTAAATCAGTAATTTTTATATTCATTATGATACCTCTTTATCTTCTAATATTCGTAATAATTTATCGTGAACTAATAAATATCTATTTGTCATTTTAGCCATTGTTTTTTCATCGAGTTGTTTATTATCCTCTGCATGTGTTAACCCTTGAATTGTACTTATACTTTCATAAGATGTTATATATTCAACAGCCTTATCAATTACTTCTTTTTGTTTTTTACATTGTTGTTCTAAATTTTCAATATATTCTAAAAGTAGTTCTCCATCTTTGCTACACATTATAATGTCTTTTATTTTCCCTGTTCTATGTCCAGTTATTGCAAGTGCTAATTTATAATTATTTTCTCCTACTGTATCTTTTATTTTTGATAATATTTTTATTATTTCTTCTTTACTCATAATTTAACTCTCCTGTTCCTCTTTTTTCTCTCTATATTGTAAATAATTTATAATTTCATTTACTTTATGTGCTATACATTTCATATCATTATCACTTATAATACTATCTAAATCTTGTATAACCTCATTAGGTATATGTTTAGGTATTTCTAACTTCTTTGGATTATCGGCACAAATAACATCTTGCCCAAGTTCTAACTTATCTGAACAATCTACGGATGCATAACAAGTTCCATCGGCGTACCACTTAAGACCTGTGAAACCATCTTTAACTCCACAAATTTCAAAATCTTTGTTTAACACTTTATAATTTAAAAACCTATCTTGATATTTTGAACCTAATTTTCCATTTTCATTACATCTGTGAAACATATTATCTTGATAAATATAATAATCTTCATCTCTATCGTCAAAATACTGTCTTTCATGTAATGTCTTTACTATTGTTTTTGACTTCAATTTACCTTCTTGAGCCATTTTTAATAAATCTATTCCTGTCATATTTTCTCCTAATCTATCTTTTCTACGTTTAATATTTTTAATACATAATATATTTTGCTAGGTTCTGCTCCCCATTCGAACTTACCATAACCTGTAGTAATTTCAACTTCACATTTAATTGTTGGACTATTTTTTGAATAACCATTTCTAAACAAAATATAATGTTTTGAATTGTCACCAACTCCCAAAGCTGCAAATCTTGTTCCATAATACTTTTTAATTTCTCTATATTCTTCTTTCTTTTCCCCAGAAAGAATCATATCAAACCATTTCTTTTTAATCGGTAATGTTAACATGATCTATTCTCCTATTCTATAACTTATACTTTCAAATTGTTCTTTTGTAACTATTGATTTAATATCTTCTTTAAATACAGTTTCATATACACCATATCTAAAATCACTTTTTTCTATTTTTACGCTTGATAAATCAGGATAGTTTTCTACATTTTTTATTTTAATAACTTTTGAACCATTAACATAATCTCCTACTTCTATTAAATCAATTATATTGAAGCTTGCTTTTAAAATGTCTTTTTCTTTTTGGCATCTTAAAGTGCAACCATCTTTTTTGAATACATCTATATTAAATTTGTCAGATATACCACCTATTATTTTTGCTATTCCATATTTTTTAGTCCTGACATACATTCCAATCTCCAATTTATTCATAACTCCTCCATATAAAACCACACGCTGTTTTATTAACTTTATTTAAAACTTCTCCTATATGATTATTTTGGTAATATTTTTTTGCTTGTCTTATGCTTTCCCACGTTTTGATGAAATTTCCATCTAAGTCATATTGATTAATCTTTTTTCTTTTTATGAGATTATTCTTCAAAGCGTGTTCCATATTTTCTTCAAATGTACACCATTCAAGATTATCTACTCTATTATTGTGCCTGTTGCCATCTATATGATTTACTTGTGGTAAATTATCATAGTTAGATATAAAATGTTCTGCAACTAGTCTATGTAAAGGAAATACTTTAAACGTTCCTTTTACGGGTAAAGAAACAACTAAAAAGTTTCTACTATTTAATATTGTTTTGAGTTGTTTAACTTTTTGTTCTCTATGAAAATTCAAGTTTCTAACATTTCCAAAATTACTAACCTCATATTTCCCATCTACAAATTCAATTTTTTTCCATATCTCTTTCATTCAAACGCCTCATATCCCTCTACTTTCTCATATAATTGACCATCTATTACAAAGTCATCTCCACTAGGATATATATAATACTCACATTCAGGATGTTTTCCTTTATAATCAGTAATCGTATTATATGATGTTTGTAATTGATGTTCTAATTTTTTATTTTCAATTTTCAACCTTGATATGTCATCTTCATATTTATTACTACTGATAATTAATAAACCTATTGTCAAAGCTCCAAATAATACTATAGACACTAGCAAACCCAATAAGTTATTTCCAATAAAATCATTTACTCTCTTCATAATTTACCTCTTTTAAAATTTTTATTAACCCTTTATAGAAATCTTTTATTGATATCTTTATGTACTCTGATTGTCCAATTTCTTTTTCGTGTTCATGTTGTTTGATTAATAATTTAGTTAATTCTGTTATCATAGTTTCCTTTCTATATATCAAATATTGTTGCTTGTTGATTTATCTTATTTAACATTAATTCTTTTGATTTGTTTGCAAATTCTTTTTTTATTTCAAAGCCATAACAACTTCTTTTTAATTCTGCACAGGCTCTTAATGTACTTCCACTTCCACAAACTGGATCTATTACTACGTCCCCGACATCTGTAAAAATCTCAATCAGTTTTTTTAATAAATTTACTGGTTTTTGTGTAGGATGAATTTTAGGATACTCTTTGGTATCTTGTTTCCATTCAAACCAATTAAATATCATTTTATTATTTCCATATACATCCTTATTGTTAAATTTTGGTAACTTGTCTCTATATAACACTATTGCATATTCTGTCGCTCCTACAATTTTCATATTAGCCTTTAACACCTGACTAGAATAATTTTTTATAAATATTAAAGGATAATTTTTCATAAATCCATGCTTTTTACCCATCTCAACTACCATCGGTATTTGTTCAAATGCACAAAATATTATCATTGCTGGTGCTTTTCCCTTTTCTTTTGGCTCTTTTATTAAATATCTAGAACAAAAATCAAAAAAATTATTTATTTTAAAATCATCATCTGTATCAAAAAATTTAGCATTCGCAAATTTACTTTCCCCTTGTTTATTATCCCTGTTTACATACCACTGAGGATTGCTAGCATAAGCATTATTACCTAAATTATATGGTATATCGGCTATAATTAATTGTGCTTTAGAATTTATATATTTTTTTGCGTTTTCAAAGTGATCATTTACTAATTTAATTTTGCATTTTCTTTTATTATCGATATTTATAATTTTGTCTACTAATTCATATTCCATAAAATCACCTTAAAACGCAATATCATCATCTGTGATTTCAATTGAACTTCCAAATTCTGAAAATACATCATCACTCAACTTTTGTTTAGTATTTTCTGTTTTTGTAGTCTCTTGTTTAGATTCATCTTTTCTCGATTGTAAAAAATCTATACTATCAACTATAACTTCTGTAACATAAACACGTTTTCCATCTTTATCTTCATAGTTTCTTGTTTGTATTCTTCCTTCTATTCCTAAAAGATCTCCTTTTTTTACATATTTATTTAAGAGTTCTGCTGTGGATTTATAAGCTATACAATTAATGAAATCACTTTCATATTCTCCGTTTTGATTTTTAAATTTACGAGTTACTGCTAAATTAAAACTTGTTATTGCAACGTTGTTTTGGTTATATTTCAATTCTATATTTTTTGTTATTCTTCCTGTTAAACATACCTTATTCATATTTTACCTTCCCATCTTTTTTTCGTGTTCAGCAGCCATTTCTATTAAAATTGGTTGCCATTTTTTCTTACTTGAATGAACCATTCTATGACAACTGTCACAAAGTACTATTATGTTTCCAAAATATGTTTTTCTACCACAAGCGCCATATCGAATGTGATGCCTATGTAAATTCATATTTTTCCCACAAATCTGACAGTATGGTTCTTCTTCTGTTATCGTTTTATAAACTAACTTTTCTTCTTTTGTCATTAAAATTGTGCGACGATAAACTCTCCGTTCTTTACTTCTAAACGTATGTTATCGTTTTCCCCCATAGCTTTTAAAGTTTTACTAGCCTTTACTAATTGATTAAATGCTCTTGTTCTATAATCTTTAGCACTTGCTATTATTTCGTCTTTATTTGATGTCAATTTGTATCCCCTTGATGAATGAGCTAAATACTTATCAGTTTTATGTTCAAAATAACTTTGATTATGTATTTCTACCATTTTTCTAAAAGTACGTTCGTCCATCGTTACTCCCTCGGATTTAAGTATTTTTAGAATGTCTTTCTTTTTAGTCCATTCAAGCAGTTTATCTGATATAAGTTCTATCATTTCCATTCCTCCTTTAGAATCTGCAATTCACTAGGTGTCATAGTTTCAATTCCTATAGCCTTAGCCTCTTGAACTATACCATCTATCAACTTTGACATTTCTTTAGTGTTCATTTCTGAACTTGGTGTATAAACTTTGTAAATGTAAAACTTGTTCCCATTTGCTTCTCTTATTCCATCTAAGTCATAATATTTGAATAAACCTTTTACATCCTTAGTTGGTAACATAGCTTGTGTTATTACACCATAATGTCTTAAATAATCTTTATGAAGTTGTTCTTTATCAATTTTCATTGCATCTGCAATTTGTCCTAAGATAAGCCAATAATAGGCGTTGGCATCTAATGAACGTTTATTTCTATGTTTAGTTATTTTAATATCATATAATGTATCCCTGTCTAGTTTTAATAATTTGGGTATTACATCATCTACTTTACTAATGAATGTTTGCATAATCCTTCAACACCTTTAATAGTTCTTTCTTTGATTTTCTTTTTATTTCTACAAGTTGACCTAATTCCTTTTTTGGCAACCACAAGCAATATAATTTTTCGAATTTATTACCTATTGCTAATTCATAAAAACTTAATTGCCAACTCAAATACTCTTTATCTAGTTCTGCTGTTGTTTTTATATCTACTAATGAATGAATATTATTAACATTAGCTTCCATATCATAAGTTCCACAATATAAATCTTTATAATGTATTTTTTGTTCTTGACTCAAAACTTCAATATTGTATCTGCTTTTAAGTTTCTTGTACTGTTCTATACTTTCCTCTTGAATATAGTTTAACTTGGGCATTTCTAAATCCTGTTCTAAACACTCTATGGCCTTATGTACAGTGGAACCATATTCAGCTTTTTTATTTAAAACTTTTTCGTTGACCCCTTTATATTTGTCTGGGAAGATGAAGTGTAGTATATTTGAAACGCAAGGTGTTAACACTCCATCTAACAAATACAAATGTCCATCTTCTATAAACTCAATCATTATTCCTCTATAATTTTGAATGTAAATCTTTCGGTTGGGTTACCCACTTTTGTATATTCCTCAGCAATATCTGGAAGTTCTTTTTTCAATCTTGTAGTATCAATAGTTTCTCTACCTTTAACTTGGGTTATATCAGCATATATTCCATTGGCCATAAATTGCTTTAATCCACACTCTTTCATAGCTTCTTTTAGCCTTTCTTTAAGCTCCTTTTCTACTAAATCCATTTGTAGTTTAGTTTTTTGAAATTCTTTTATTTTATTAATCGTTTCCTCTGCCAAGATTATTTTGTTATCTTTTATTGTTACTAATTCGTTCATATTATTTTTTCTCCTTTTTTAAATTTGATATTAAGTTACTTGCTTCTTGAATTGTAAAATCTTCTAATTTATCTTTTTTTACTAATTCGCAAGCTTGTTTTATTTGTTCTTCTGTTAATACTTTTTTTATAGTGTTAATTTGGTTTTCAGTAGCTAAAATTACTTTTGTTTTTTGATTTGATGTATCTCGACTTAATGATTGAGCATCATCATCCTCTGTTGCTAAACCAAATGCCATAAGCAATGAATATCTTCTAGCATACGTTAAAGCGCTGCCTTGTTCTTGGGCTGGATTCTTAACACCTTGCAATGTTGCATCTACTACTTTGCAACCACGTTTTGGTTTATCTTCCCATTTTCCTTCAATAAACCTATAAGTCATTATGTAGTCGTTGCCTGTATTTTCATCTGTTTCTATTTCTTGGTAATATTTCATATTGTTTTCTTCAAGATATTTATGTATTTCTGCTAGTTCGGTATATTTATAACCATAGCCATCCTTATTTTTTTTTAATGTTGTTCTTTCCATTTTTTATCTTCCTTTCTTGTTTTGTTTTATTTAATTTTTCATTTATTATTTTTATTTGAGCAGGTGTTAATTCTATTATTGAATTAATCCAAAAGTTTTCTACTTGCTTAGATCCATATTTTTCTAAAATTTCTTCAAATTCTTTTTTATTCATCATTTAACCAATCATAATCCGGAATTTCTATAGCCGGTTCATCCTCCTTTGATTTTGAATACAATTCTTCATTGTTTTTGTCTTTTATATTTCTTAAAATTGCATCTGTGTATTTAAGATTATTAGCTCTTGCTATCATTGTTTCTTTCAACGCATACTCAATTTTTTTCCAATCATACTCTTTAAGCCAAATGTTAACCAGTTCCATCTCGATTGAGTTTAAAGTCCGACCTAAAATTTCCTCTATATTATTTATAGTAGTAGTATAAGAAGTATCTATATTCTTATATAGTGGTTGCTCGTTGGTTACTCGTTGGTTATATAGTTGGTTAATTGTTTGATACTTATCGTAATTAACTATTGATATTATTGAGAAAGTGTTGGTCGTTTTGATGGTTATTTCGTTGGTTGATTTTAGGTGTTTTATTGCAGTCCTTATTTCTTGCTCAGTTAAAGCTAATTCTTTACTCAATTGTTTTCGGCCTGTAATAAAGCTTCCTCTTTTTATCTCTACCCCTTCATAAAAACCATCTTTCCAATTTGCTTTTAGCAAACAATGAATGAATAATATCTTGGTGTTTTTATTTTTGTACCATTTCCAATCTAGAAATTTTTTATGAAGTTTTATCCATACTTCATTCATTATTTACCTCCTACATTTGCTTTATTCCTATTTTTGTGATATATTATAGGAGTAAATTATTTTTATTTACGTTTTACGTTAGTCGTATGTGTTTCAGCACTGCGACTTTTTTTATTTACTCTCAATATAACCACCTCCTTAAAATAAGATCATAAATACAGCTAATGCTATTGTTAAACCAACATATATTAATGCTACACTCTTATACTCTTTAATTAGTTGTTTCATTGCCTTCACCTTTTAGTATTCTTTCTATGTATTTTGGTATTGCTAAATATGGTCTTGTAAAAGGTACATACATCTTTTCCTTTTTCATTAAATCTCTTGCCTTTAGCATAATTTGTCTTGATTCTTCTTTTCCAAAACCTTTTTCTAATAAATAATCTTTTGTTACATATTCCATATTATTTTCCTTTCCCTCTAACACCTAATGGAGCCTAGAAACAACGAATACTAGTTTTTTCACTGAAAGGAGATTTGCTTCTAGACTCGATTAGATGTTAGAGATTTTTAATTTTAATAAAATTTCGTCCAATCTATTTCAAGAATTTTTCCTATTTTTTTTGCTATATATGGTTTTGGTTGTCTAAAACCAGTTTCATAATTTGAAATAGTTTGTACAGTAGTATCTATTAGTTTTGATAGTTGTGCTTGGGTTAAACCTTTACTTTCTCTAGCATCTATTAGCCACTGTCTTTTCATAATTCACCACCTTGTCTTTTTACACATTTTGTTATATAATTTAAGTGCCTTGATATTGGCAGAAAGAGAGTGTGATTAATATCAAACTTTTAATAATTTCTGCCTTGCCTAGATACTGAAAAGTCTTATCTGCTATGAGGCACTACTTTTAAAGTAGCGAGAAAGAAAACTCTTAAATGATAAGTAATGGCAACTATGCGCTAGTAACACATAGGGTTGAATATAAGTTGGGGTTACCACTTCGAGGATCGGAGACCTCGATAAAAAACCGTAATGATAACAACGATTTAGACTATATACTGCCATTAATCTAGTATTAAACTCTCGAATAGTAAGCTTTACTAGGGCTTTCTATTCTCGTACTTACTATTGAAATCAAGTGAGTCGCCAAACTTTAGCTTGATTTCTTTTTATTTGTAATTTGGTTTGTTACCTTAATTACACTTACATTATATATAACGTTGCGTTATATGTCAATAGTTTTTATTATTTTTTTTTATATTTTTTTAAAAAAATAACATTTTGTTATATAATCTTATTAGAAACGAGGGATTATGTATGTTCTCAAAAAGATTTGTTGAATTAAGAGAAGAACGAAATTTACTTCAAAGTGATGTAGCTAAAATTTTCAATGTCGAACAACCAACTGTCAGTCAATGGGAAAATAATAAAAGAATACCCGATAGTAGTATGATAATTATAATTGCAAATTTTTTTGACGTGTCCACTGATTACCTATTAGGGCGTTCTGACAATAGAAACCCTAGCAATGGTCTATATACAAAGACAATAACTGATGAAGATGGCTACTCTATCGAAATAAAAACTGAAGTTCCTTTTAGTGAACTTTCTAAAGAAAAACAACAAGATATGATTGACGTTGCTATGGAAAAACTATTTGAAGTAAAAAAAGAAATTAAGGAAGATAAAAGATAATCTTCCTTTTTTTGTCGATATATGCTATATTAGAGTCAACAGAAGGCGCTAGTACAGGTCTTTTGAAATTTTTGAAAGGAGTACCAGCGTGAAAAAAAGATTATTTATTCTATTTTTACTAATATGTTTGTCTTTAACAGGATGTACTACTGATGGTTTTCAAATATCAGAATTAAAAGTTGAAGGTGATGTATTATATTCAAGTTTGAAAGGTAAAATAAAAAATACGACAAATAAAGATTGTGACAGTTTAATATTACACGTTGACTTAACTAGTGGAACATTAAAAGAAAAAGAGAAAGTATATATTTCTGATGAAATCAAAAGCAACGAAACCTATAATCTTGATGGTTTATTACTTGATGTATATGAAGGCTATGATGCTAAAATAACTAAAATAGAGTGTAAGCAAGAGGATTAAAATGATTATAGTTTTTATAATATTAGGAATATTCAGTATTATTATATTAATTGCTGTTCAAGTAGACAAAAATAAAAAGTATGAAGCAGAAGATGGTAAAAAGAATAAATCAAACTTACGTTGTCCCGTTTGTAATGAAAGAATGGGAATATACGATTTGAGTAATGCAAAATTCAATCATATGATCATATGTAAAAAATGTATCATTAAAATACAAGAAAAATTTGGTAAAAAACAGCTTAATAATATATATCTTGAAGATTTACAGGAAGCAGTATTAGAATATGATTTGAAAAAGAAAATAGACATTGATGAAAATGGAACTATATATGATACAGAAACAGGAGAAGTAATAAAAAAATAACCACAGACATAACATTGTCCGTGGTTTTATATTGAAAATTATATAATATTATCGTAAAATAATCTTAAGAAATGCATTTCACACAATATTTGTGCATTTCACTAAACTTTTAATTATGTTATATAATTCTATGTTAAACTTCAATCATCGGAGGTTAATATGAATTCTATTATAGTAATTAAAAAAAATGGAAAAATAATTAAAATTTTCCAACACAAAATAAAAAAAGATAGTCCCTCGCCAAAGCAGACTATCGAGTGAAAAAAACTAGTATTCGTTTTTTGTTTTTTTCATACCCCATTTTATCAAAAAAAATATATAATTTCAAGGAGGTACTATGGCAATATATGAAAGTAAACCAACTAAAGATGGTAGAAAATACTATTTTAGAGTTAAATATAAAGACATATTAGGAAATGTTAAAGATTATTCCAGTAAAAAGTTTAAGTTAAAAAAAGAAGCCGAACACGAGGAACGACTTTTTAAATTAAATATAGAAAAGCAAACAACTTCAGCTGTTACTATTACATTTTCAGACATATACACCGAGTACATGGTAAGGCATTCAAAAGAAATTAAAAAACAAAGCGTAATTAGAACAAATAATTTATTTAAAAAATTGAATTCAATAAAGAATATAAAGATAAATAATTTTGATATTACAAAATATAATTTATTTAGAAAAGAAATAGAAGAAAGAAACTACACTCCAAATTATGCAAATAAAATATTGTCATTATTAAAAAGGCTAATAGAATATTCCAATAAATATTATAATACAAGTGATAGAATAATTAAATTTATTGATAATTTTAAATCGGTCAATGAATTTAAGAAGGAGATGAAATTTTTCACATATGAAGAATATAAGGCATTTGATGATGTCATTAACGAAATAGATTATAAAGCTTTTTTTACTATTTTGTATTATATGGGATTAAGACAAGGTGAAGCTCAAGCACTGACTTGGAATGATATAAATCTAATTAGACAAGAATTGAATATTAATAAAACCTTAACTACTAAAATAAGAGGTGAAAAATGGACAATATCAACGCCTAAAACAAAAAATAGTACAAGAACCTTACCGACACCAAAAATCGTTGCAAAACGTCTAAAAATGCTCAAAGGGTATTATAAAAACAAATATTCTGATTTTAACAGTGATTGGTTTGTCTTTGGTGGTAAATTTCCGTTAAAAGAAACTACTATTTGTCAAAAAAAGAATAATTATTGTAAATTAGCCAATGTGCAACAAATTAGAATACACGATTTTAGGCATTCCTGTGCAAGTTTATTAATAAATCAAGGTGCTAGTATAGCATTAGTATCAAAATATTTAGGTCACAGTAATATATCAATCACTCTAAACACATATACTCATTTTTATAAATCAGAGCTTATTGATATTACAAAAAAAATAGACAATTTATAAAAAAGTGTGCTTAGTGGTGTGCTTAAATAATATATGTATAATAAAAACCCTTATAAAATAAGGGTTTATTTTTAATATGGTGACGCGTATGGGATTTGAACCCATGAATGCCGCCGTGAAAGGGCGGTGTGTTAAACCACTTCACCAACGCGCCAGTTTATAATTATAAAATGGTGGGCCTGAATGGACTTGAACCATCGACCTCACGCTTATCAGGCGTGCGCTCTAACCAGCTGAGCTACAAGCCCATTTCATAGTACTGGTAAAACTGACTATTTAATTCTACTATATATATTTTAAAAAATCAACATTTTTTTGATTTTTTTACAAAAAATATTTTTCACCTGCTTTTTAGAATTGATAATTTTACTTGAATCAGGTGGTTCGAACCAAAATGTATTTATACAAAAACCACTCTCTGCCGAGTGGCTTTATATTCTTCATGGTGGAGCTTAGGGGATTCGAACCCCTGACCTCCTCGGTGCAAGCGAGGCGCTCTAGCCAGCTGAGCTAAAGCCCCAGAAAAATATGCAACAATCAAGTGCATATTAATAATATCAAAAAGATTTATAAAAATCAATACCTAATTTGATTTTTTTAAATATTATTTATCAAGTTCAGGCATGCAGCCCTCTAACATATTTAATTTTTGAGTTATTTTGTTTTCTTCTGCCTTCTCTATTTCATACCAGCCTTTTTTGAACATAAGATTATAAATTTCTCTTTGAAGTTTTGTTATCTCATTAAACATATCATTATAATCATTAAATAATTCTGTATTACTAGCTTCAGTTAATGCTACCGCATAGTCTTTTACCATACCTTTTTCTATTGTAAGCATTGTTGTCATATAATCTTTATCATTCATTTCTAAAGTTTCTGGAACTTCGGTTTTTGGATTTTTAATTTTATTATTCATAACATTTCTCCTAACTTAATATATTTAATACCGCACTTAAATTTTCTTTATGAGTTTTACAAACTCTTTCTATTAAATCTTTTATTTCTTCATCTGATACTTTTTCTTTGAAATCATTAATAAGTTTAAAAGCATTAAAATTCCAATTAAACATATCAGATAGATAATCTAGATCCTTTCCCGATATTATAGAAGGAACTTCACTATAATTTTGCATATAAATTCTCCTTTCAACATTATTATGGGTAAATGTATAATTTTATAAACAAAAAAATCACAATATATGTGATTTAATTATCATTTATAAATGCTAAAACATCTTCATATACCATGTCTTTACATTTTTCATTTAAAATTTCGTGCCTCATGTTAGGATAAAGCTTACTTTTTAAATTTGGATACTTTTCTTTTATAAACTTTGTAACTTCATATAATTCATCTTTTAATATGTTTTTATTTTCATCAAAGTATCTAAAATTATCTTCAGTCTTAGCACTTTTTCCATGTCCCCTATGGTCATGAATAACAGCTATATAACCATGATTGCTAAGAAATTTCATAAAATCCTTATATCTTTCTTTATTTTCGGCCATTCCGTGAGATATTTGAACTATTCCTACTGGCTTTTTCTTAGGTTCTTCTATCAAGCCGTAAAGCATTAATCCATCATAACTTGATTTTATTTTGAATGTTTCACCTCTAGTATAATTATGCAATAAAAGAGACCATTTTTTAGTCTCTTTTATAAACAATTAACCGCACTTTCAATTAAAATTTCTAATTCTGTATCACTAACGTTTAGTTTCTTTTCCTTCATCCATTCTAATGATTTTTCCAAAGCTTTCCTTTTCTTTTCTTCACAAGTTACATCCTTGCACGTTTGTTCAACGTATTTTACAGTCTTATCTACAATTTCTTTTTTCAACTTATCTTGAATGTATTCTTGATACAAATTCTTTATTCTAATTCCTAGATAGCTAATAACACCGGTAATTATTGCACTAAAAATTTGAATAATGTTGTTGGAAATTGCATTTAAAATATCACTCAATTTCAAAATCCCCCAAAATAATTTGAAGATGCATCTTCATTAGTATAGTATTCAAAATAAAAAATATAGGTTGGTTTATTTTCCTATATTTTTATCTTTTTATAAATTCCTTTAGTGATGATGAGACTTCTTGAGTTTTACCACTTCTTCTTAAATAATTTGGATGATATGTGTAAAATAATTTTTTATTATCAGAGTAAATTACAGGTGAAGAAAGAGTTGGCCATCCTTGCACTTCCCAGCCTAATTCTCCCATAAGCTTAAGTAAAGCATCATAGTATGGATTAGAAGGGCCTACTACCGATACTACCTTTTGTATACCTAAATAATCTATTACGTTAAGAAGGTAGTTTACCGACAGTTCCTTTATTTCTTCATGAAGGCTCGGCGTACCTTTTTTGTGTGCATTGCTGCAAACAAAAAGATTTGACCATGTTATGTTTCCCTGATTTGCAACATCATGGCAGGAAACACTTTCTCTTATAAATTTCCAAAATTCACGATTGCTCATTTTATCTTTCAAAAAATATTCGTTATATTTCATCTCCAAATTTCTAGCTGACGAAAAATCTTTATGACTACCCCACCAAGTATTGGTTTCTTGTCCCATGTATAGAATTTTTCCTTTAACATCATCGGTTAATAAAAGTGGATTTGATAGTTCAAAATCCTTATCAATAAACTTAACTTTTTCTAATACTTCATCATTTAAATCTTGCAATTTGCTCATAATATCACCCTTTAATAGTTGGTATTGTATCATGATTTAAGTAAATGTCAATTTATATTTAACAAAATTTCTATCTACTTTTTAAATTTGTAACTCTTAATTGGTATTTCTTCTATAATTGGATAATCTCTTTCCAGGCATGATGAATATTTCAAATAATCAGAATAGAATTTTGAATTTTCGCTATACAGTTCTCTTTCTATATAATTCAATCCATCTATAACATTATCCGTAACATAATATAAATCGCTTAAGTTAAAAGTATTCAAAAATGTAATTAATTCATCCCAACTGTTTTCTAAATTAAGAATAACTATTGGTTTATCATGTTCTTTATTTTTCTTTTTATCGATAGCTTGAGTTATTTCTGCTATAGTTCCTATGCCACCCTTCATAAAAAAAAGTGCATCACTATTATCAATTAATGCCTTTGTTACATCAGATTGCTTATTCAAAGAAATAATATTAGGTCCATAAAGACAGTTATTATACTCTTTGGCCAGGCTATGATAGCAATCATAAACAATAGTCCCATAATTAAGATACTCTAACTGATCATACACCAATGATGGAAGTCCTTTACAACCATCAAAAATTATTCTATATCCCCTATCATTTGCCTTTTTTCCTAATAAAACAGCGGCTTCCTTATACTTTTTAGTTATATTTTGATTAGTGGAGCCTCCTACAAATAACTCTATTTTTTTGTACATGAAATCACCTTCTAATGATTGGTATTGTATCATGATTTAAGTAAATGTCAATTTTTTAATATGGTCGGAAAGACAGGATTTGAACCTGCAATCTCTACGTCCCGAACGTAGCGCTCTACCAAATTAAGCTACTTTCCGGTAAATGGCGCTCACGAAAAGATTTGAACTTTTGACCTTCACCTTCGGAGGGTGACGCTCTATCCAGCCTGAGCTACGTGAGCAAAAAAGCTTTTATTTAAGCTTTATATCAATTCCTATTGGACAGTGGTCACTTCCCATAACATAACTATATATAACTGGATTTGACACTTTATCAATAATACTTTTTGACACTAAAAAGTAATCTATTCTCCATCCAACGTTGTTTTCTCTTGCTCTTCTCATGTAACTCCACCAAGAAAAAGCATCGCATTTATCTGGATTGAAATATCTATATGTATCAATAAAACCACTATCTAATAACTTTGTAAATTTATCTCTTTCTTCATAAGTAAACCCAGCATTTCCTATATTAGATTTCGCGTTTTTTATATCTTTTTCGGTATGTGCAACATTAAAGTCTCCACATATGACAACAGGCTTTTTTTCTTCTAATTTTTTTAAATAAACCAAAAGGTCTTCTTCCCATTTCATACGATAATCTAATCTTGATAAATCTCTTTTTACGTTTGGAACGTATTGATTAACTAAATAATAGTCTTCAAATTCCAAGGTAATTACCCTTCCTTCGTGGTCGTGCTTATCTACCCCTATTCCATAAGTTACGCAAATGGGTTCGTTTATCGTGTATATAAGAGTGCCAGAATATCCTTTTTTATCTGCTGGATTTATGTAACAGTAAAAATCTTTTGGTTCAAAATCTATTTGGTCTTTTTCTGCTTTAACCTCTTGAAGACAATACACATCAGCATCACATGTGTAGAAAAAGTCTTCAAATCCTTTTTTTAAGCAAGCTCTAAAACCTGCAACATTCCAAGATACTAGTTTCATAATTATTTTCCTTTCATTATGATTATATCACGAAAAAATAACATTTTTTATTCATTATTTCAAAATACGAGTTTTATCGACAGATGTTTTGTGTATTATAGCAGGCAAAAAAGAAAGGAAGGAATTTTATTATGGATAATTTTAATATTAAAGATTCTATAGAAGAATTACAAAACAAATTTAATGAAATTAAAAAAATGGGCTATGTTAAAGGAATAAGTCAAAATAATAAAGGAAATGCTGGTCTTACGTTTGAAAAACTAATCGGAAAGTATAATGATAATTTTCAAACAGCAGATTATAAAGGTATTGAAATAAAAGTTAAAAATAATTTTAGTTTTAAAAATAAATATAAGTATATTTCACTTTTCAGTCTTGTTCCAAGTAATTGTTTCGGGTTTGAATTAAAAAGGATAAGAGATAGTTATGGAACGCCCGATAAAGATTTTCCGGATGTCAAAATACTTATGAAATCTTTTTATACCAATATGAAAGTAAAGGTAGAATCTGGTTATTCTTTTAAAATAAATATAAGATATAGTGAAAAAAGGATTTATTTATATATTTATAATAAACATAATATTCTGGTCGACAAAAGTGTTTTTTGGGATTTTATAGATATCAATGACACAATAAACAGAAAGCTTAGCTATTTATCGTTTGTTAAATATAATAGCAAATTAATTAAGGGAGAAAAACATTTTCATTATAATGAGATTAAGTTTTATAAGCTTAAAGGGATTGATAAGTTTTTTGAGGCTTTGGAAAATGGGGATATACGCATATATTTTTGTTTAGGAGTTTATAAAAGTGGTTTCAAAAAAGGATTGGAACATGATCATGGGGTTACTTTCGGAATAAAGGAATCTGATTTATGCAAGTTGTATGAAGAAGTCTTAGAATGATTTCTTTTTACTTTGAGAATGTGAGGTTGCAGATTATTTTGCAACAAAAAAACTACTCTTTATGAGTAGTTACTTTCTAATGGTCGGAAAGACAGGATTTGAACCTGCAACCTCACGGTCCCAAACCGCGTGCACTACCAAATTGTGCTACTTTCCGAATTGCAAGATGATTATATCATACTAAAATTAAAATTGTCAATACTGCACGCGTGTTAATATGCAAGTATTACTATATAAATAATAAGTGGCGCGCTCGAAGGGATTCGAACCCCTGACCCCTTGGTTCGTAGCCAAGTGCTCTATCCAGCTGAGCTACGAGCGCAACTATACTTCATTTGCAAGGAAGAAGGTTCGAATTTCCCTTGCGACGCCACTAATTATAACACTTATCTTTAATTTTTTCAATAGTATTTTATGAATTTGCTAATTATACGTGAATTATATGTCGCTATTTTAGAACTTCATCAATTAATTTTTTAGCAATACAATCTAACTTACTTAGTGAATTGTTTTCTATAACATAATCATAATTATAGTTTTCAACCTTAGCATCTGCTCTGTTTGATGTTATTATTTTATGATCTTTTCTTCTTATTAAAATGGTTTTAACATTATATAAAAGAGCAAGTCTTTTAATTTCTTCTGGTTCTCTTAATTTTACAAATAAAACATCATAATCGCTTTTTTCAAAACTTTCTATTTTCTTTTTTATTTCCTCAAAAGGCATATCGTTATACGCGGTGGACAAATCTTTTAAATCTGCTAAAAATTTTCTATCTTTATCAGTTTTTGTTCCAGTCCATCCCAATAAAGAGGCAACCTCATACACCTTATCAACAGATGATATACTCATGCAAGATGCATATTTTGAGCACAAATTAATAAATGTATCTTTGCCGCTTCCACCAGTACCATTTAAAATAATTATTTGCTTTTTCATATCATGCACCCCACTTTATTCGTATTCTTCTTTTATTATATCATAATACTAAATAATCATGTTATAATTTATTCGAAAGGAGTTATAAAATGTTTAAAGAGTTTAAAAAGTTTATTTCAAAAGGTAACGTTGTTGATTTAGCAGTTGGTGTTATTATTGGTGGTGCTTTTGGTAAAATTGTATCATCTCTTGTTAATGATATTTTAATGCCTATTATAGGAGTGATTATTGGAGGCGTTGATTTTAGTGGCTTGGTTTTAAAAATTGGTGATGCTAAAATTGCGTATGGATTGTTTATTCAAAATGTTATTGATTTTATTATAATTGCTTTTTGTGTATTTATCTTTGTTAAGATAGTAAATAAATTATCAGATGTTACTAACAAGTTAGAAAAAAAAGAAGAAATTAAGGAAGATAAAATAGAAGAATCTGAATTAAGTGTTTTAAAAGATATATTAAAAGAACTAAAAAAGGATAATAAAGTAACTAACAAAAAGATAAATAAAAAATAATTAAAAAAAGGCTTAATAGAAAAGTCTTTTTTTAATGAGACAGGACTTAAAATCCTTATTTCATTTAATATTAATAATTATTATATTATAACCTATTATTTAGGAGGATACTTTATTAGATCCTGCACCCGGAGACAAAAAAAAGAACAACCAATTGGTTGTTGTTTTTAAATGGTGGCTCCGGGCAGGATCGAACTGCCGACACCAGGATTTTCAGTCCTGTGCTCTACCGACTGAGCTACAGAGCCAACTTCAATATTATTTTTTCATTTTTTATAAAAAAAATGGCGGTTCCGACGAGATTTGAACCCGCGATCTTCTGCGTGACAGGCAGACGTGTTAACCCCTACACCACGGAACCACATAACCTTTTTGTTCAAGGCTCCTTAAGTATACTAAAAATTATATGTTATTGTCAAGTGCCATCATTGATTTTTTTCATTTTTTTCAATTATTTAGTTAATTTATATGATAGAGTAAAGCATAAAAGCATTATTACAACACCTGTTATAAAATCTAAATTAAAACTAAACTTAGGAATTAGTGCTGGAATAGAGCCTATTACAAAACCAATTATTATACTATAAGTTAAACCAAATTTTTTATCAAGTAAATATTTCATAAGTTTAAGAAGAACTATAACGCCAAATATTAATCCTAATATAAATGGAAGGATTTTATCAAAGGATGTAACTACAGCACTAATAGGATTTGCCATTATAGATAGTACAAATTCATACATTCCAATTAAGATTAACAAAAAGGACCCACTTATACCTGGTATAACCTTTCCTACCGAATAAATAAAACCTGATAAGAAAAGAAGAAAAAAATTAAGTATTTTAGAACTATTATTAATATTTATAGTAAGGTTAATTAGGTTTTCAGATAAATACCAAAGAACTAACGAGAATGAAAGAGTTATTAAAAACATTTTTACATTTATATTTTCTGTTTTCTTTTTCTTTATTTCATTAATTAAAAATGGAATACCACCTAGTATTAATCCTATGAATGAAAATTTTGTTATTATTTCATGTTCTTCATATAAAAACATCATTACATTACTAAACCATATAGCACCAGTTAATATTCCACTTCCTAAAACAAATAAATAAATTATATTTTTCTTAAAATTCTTAAAAAGATTAGTTAGGGCTGTTATTGATTTATCGTAAACACCAAATATAACCGCAATAACAGAGCCGCTTACGCCTGGAATAATCATTGCAGTACCAATTAGTATTCCTATTAAAAAAAGATAAATAAAAGACATATAATCACCTAAGTAATTATATGTCATATAATAATATCTATTCTATTGTTAAAGTTTGATTAGCTGGTTCTATTTGAATGAATGTATTACCATCATTTACCACTAATTCTTTTCCGGTTGCTTTAACTTTGTAAACTGTTTTACTAGATCTTGACTGTTTAGACCAAGTAATTGGAATAGCATATCCTTCTGAAATATAGTATCCATCACCTGTTCCAATGTTATTTAAATCTTGTCTTCCACCTGCATATCCATCGTTTAGTGTGTAATTATGAACCTTATAAGTTATTATGTTTTTAGCTGTGTACTGCACACCTGTTACATAGTCTTTATGTTCTAATCCGTTTTGATATCTCTTATATACCTTGTTTTCAGAATCATATGAATAACTTGTTACGTGAGATGTTGAATACGGAATTCTAACCGTACTTGCTGGCACAGCACCTTCATAGTTTGCAAGATCAAGTGATTTTGCTTGATATGTTAGAAGTAATTTTTGATTGGATGTTAATCTGTATCCTCTTTTTTGTGCTGCTTCTTTTATTTTTGCTATGCTTGTGTATGCTTTGTGCTCTTTTGATATTCTTCTTAAACTGTTATCCCATGTAAATGCACTTGAATTATTTGCGTTTACCGCTGGAATATTTAAAGTTTTAATATCACTTTCTGCTCTAGGGCTCCAACCTATGTGTGCATATATTGCATCATTTTCTAATGCATAATCTAAGTAATAGTGTCTTGATGATCTAACTGATGCAATCCTTTCTGTATTCTTATCTTTAAATACAGCCATCATTCTAGTTATTCCGCCCTCTACTATCATCTCATATGTTATGTATGCATCTTGTATGCCTGCTTGGTATCCCCAAACTGCTTTGTTATTGTTAATCATTACTGCAATTGGTCTTTCGGTAGAACTTAAGTCAACTACTTTTATTTGTTCTTCTTCTTTTGTAATTTTCTTCTTTTTTGGAATTTTCTTTTCTATTTCTTTATCATTTGTTAGTAAAAAGCAGCCTAAAACACCTATTACAAGTAATAAAATTACAACTAATATTATTTTTGCTTTTTTACTCATTTTTTTCTTTTTTCTTTGTTTCATATTACTTCTCCTATTCTTTATAATTTTATTATACTATTATTTAAATTATTAAACAAGAAAAAAGATAATCCAATAATTTATTTTAGATTATCTTTTAGTATACCTTCTGCTACTATTAAAGCACTTGTAAAAGCCCAAGAAAGGTTATAACCACCACATATACCATCTACGTCCAACACTTCTCCAGAAGCATATAATCCGCTTATTTTTTTAGATTCTAAATGGTTAGTAAACTCACTTAATAAAGCACCTCCCAAGGTTACTTGAGATGTTTCAAAGTCCCCGGTTGCGGTTATGTTAAAATGCATGTTTTTTAATGTGTATGAAATATTTTCTAGTTCTTTTTTATTTATGTCACACATCGTTTTATTTGATAGTTTTAAGTTTTTTGTTATTACGTCTGCTACTTTTTTATTTAAAATACAGCTTATAGCATCAGATACGTTATAGCTATCAAATTCTTTTAAATAACTATTAATATATGATTCATCATAATCAGGAACTAAATCTACTACAACATCTACTTTCTTATTCTTTTCTAAGTATTTGCTTACATATCTTGATAAATTAAATATACATATGCCTGATAATGAATCTTTTGTAAACTGTATTTGTCCTTTTTCTGTTAAAATGGTTTTATCATCGACGTTTAATTTAGCTACCACATCAGCACGGACTCCTTGTAAATCTTTTATGTATTTATAATTTGTTTTTAAATAAGTAAGAGATGGATATAGCTTTGTTATAGTGTGACCAAATGATTTTAATATGTTATATCCCATTCCAGTAGAGCCTGTTTTTGGATAAGTTTTTCCGCCGGTTGCAATAACCACTTTTTTACCCATTAGGTTATTGTTGATTACAAAATAGTCATTTTTATAAGTTACATCTTTTACATCATAGTTGTATATTACATTAACTTTTTCTAATGCTCTTTCAAATGACTTACAAACGGTTATTGCTTGATTAGAATATGGATATAATCTTGTTGATGTATCTTCTTTTTTTGTTAAAATTCCAAAGTTTTTAAGGTAGTTTAAATAACCATTTTCTTCTAACTGACTGATAAAGTTATTTAATGATGAAGAACTATTATAATTATCTATCGTTATGTTTGTGTTACCTAAGTTGCATCTTCCATTACCAGTTATTAATAGTTTTTTGCCTAGTTTATCGTTCTTTTCTATTAAAGCTACTTTTAAATTTGGATTTTTATATTTTAATGTAAGAGCTAAAAAACACCCTGATGCTCCTGCTCCTACTATAATTACGTCATACATAAAAAATCACCTCATGTATTTAATATATCAAAAAAGACTAGCATTTGCTAGTGTTTATGAAATTTTAAAGAGAATATGCTCTCTCATGGACGATGAATATTTTAATGAAAAATTATTATTTTGCTAATTTTTTTACAAAGGGATTTTAGCATATAAAATGTAAGGCTTTATCTAATACTATCGATATACTAAGACCACAAATAAGACCTAAATTCATCATTACAATTTTATTATAATTTGTTTTATTTGATATTTGGATACGATAAAATTAGTCCTAAGTACTTGACTAATACAAATAAATAAGTGATTAATGCAATACCTTTTGAAAGGAGGTATTTGTGTGATCACTAAAGAAAAATTAGAGATAATATCAAAACCCTGGTGTTCAAATCAAGATATTATGAAGATTGCAAATGTTTATGCATCAACAGCTAGTAAAATTAAGCAGCCAATTGAAAAAGAGTTTAGAAAAAAAGAAACTCAAATTTATGCCTGCTTATTGTATACCTACTAAGGAAGTTATTAAGTACTTTGATTTAGACATAGCGTTTCTTAAATTCTTAATCAATATAGATAAACGTCAAAAGAAAAAGACTAAATTATATTAGTCTTAAGGTGCTATAAAACACTTTTTTATTTAAACTTACCAATTTCATCTAATTTTGTAAAGTCTAAAATCACTTCTGCACAATCGAAGAAATTAGAATATCTATATCTATCTTGTCTATTTTTAATAAACTCGTTCATTTTTGCAAACATTTTTTTTATATCCTCTTCAGAACTTGTTCCAAATAATGGTGCGTATTTTTTTAGTTCATATTGTGACTTCATTTTAACAGAAAAATCTGCCAGACAACTACCATAATAAAGTCCCCCACTATATACATAAGTTACAGGAAACCAATACCAACTTTCATTCAAAAGCATAATGGTTAAATTATACACCAGTAAATCTGCAAAAATGAAATCATTTTTCGATATATGCGGTTCATAAAGATTTTCTATCCATAATTGTGCAACAGGAGAAAAATAATTTTTATTATCCTTTTCACTTTTTGCTTTTTCTATTATAGAATAATCACAACTGTAATAATACTTACAACAACTAACACATTCTCTTCTTTCAAAGTAGCTTTTAGTTATAATTATATTTATCATCTTGTATTTTCTACTTTTAAAAAGCACTGCAATCAAATAAATAAAAGTCTCATGAACAAAAGAATTCCATATTTCATTTTTTAGAGAACTATTACCTTGATTCCATGTTTTCAAATCTTCGTAAAAATCAAATATATCATCTAAAAAGTATCTATTGGAATTATACTTAAGAAATATATCAACAAGACAATCTCTTAATTTTGTCACATTTTGAAAATTATTAATTATATCTTCATTTACACTAATATTATTATCTATTTCATAAGTCTTTATTTCTTTTAATAAATCATCTAATAATTCCTTTTGATTATTTGAATTAATTATTTTAAATTTAAGGGGAGACACCTTAGTTTCTGATTCAACCCATGTAGGTTTTGTTCCAAGCTCTGGTTTTTTATAGACTTCTTCTCCATAAATATTTTTTACAAGATTAACATATTCTTCTTCATTATTTTCCTTAGTTAAATCATAGTAAAATCTGGTCTTTAGATATACAGGAACATATACTTTTCCATCTGAGTCTCTTTCAAAAATTATTGGTATGAACTTATTTTGTTCAACATCACTATATACCTCATTTGATATAATTTGAGTTTCTATTCCTACTCCGCCTTTTCTTCCATCTGCCTTATCTACATATTTTTTATCAAGTAGCATTAGAACATAATTTACCGACTCATCTTTAACACACTTTTCCATGAAATTGACAGTATCAGCTCCTGGATCAATATTCCATTTATCAAGTAAAACTTCTATTCCATCACCCATTAATCTAGAAGCAAATCCAATAACTTTTTTATCATATTCTTTAGAAGACCATGCATATGAAATAAATACTTTTGGTTTTTCTATTTTTTTCTTTTTCATATTACCTCCTATACTGCAACCGGAACTATAATATCAATAAATTGTTCTAGACATTTTAATGTTTCTTCGAACTCAACATCTCTAGCATAACTATTTTTTCTTGAATAGCTAATCCATTTATTTTTTAGAACTTTGCTTTCTTTAACAATATTCAAATTTGTTATTAGATCAGCATCAAATTCTCTTTTCTTAAAAGTCTTTTCAACAGCTCCTCTAAATTTTTCTTTATCTATTTTATCAAATTTAAACTTATATATTAAATAAATATCATAATAGTCTTTCATTCTACTACTTGTTTCAAGTTTACTAAGAATTGTTTCTATTTTTTCAGCAAGAACTGTTTCAAGATTATATGACCAAACCTTATAAATTTCATCTCCTATTAAAGATTTATATCTATAATTATCTGGTCTTGGATATATCGGGTCTCCTGTTGCTAAATCAATGTGAAATTTATCTTTAATGTTTTCTAGCATGAAATTAATAGTAATTCTTAATCCACCATATTCATCTTCATCACGAATTAGTTCTGCTTTTTCAATTTTAAATTTTACATTATCCCCTACGTCAATATTGATAATTTCATTTATCATTTTAATAAGATTTTCTTCAGTAAATTCTGCTTTTCTTATTGCAGTATCTATATCCATAGTACTTCTATTATCTAATCCAAATAATTTGCTTAAATAAAAACCACCTTTTAATATAAAATTATCTTTATATTTACTTTTTGATAAACGTTCAACAAATCTATCATACATATAGAATCTCATCACAGAGTTAAAATCTGCATTTTTTTCTCTAGAAACATTCTTTAATTTATCTTTAACTGCTTGTGCAGAATTACTCATAATATCCACCTACCATTTCCATTACTCTTTTGTTTATTCCCATTTTTTTTGAATATTCAGATAGTTTTGCTATATCTTTATCTCGACTTTGCATATATTGTTTAATTGTCTTTTTAACTTGCTCTGAATCCATTCTTCCTTTTGATCTTATGATATCGCAAATACATCTTTCTTTATCGTAAGCTCTTACTTTATTTCCATTTGGAGTTTCTATTTCTACAATTCCAAGTTCATATATATCATCTGAAACATAGAATACATTACATTTTTCATTTACAGTATCTACATGATAACTTTGAGGTACGGTTACTGTATAATTATATGGGAATTCCTCTGTCATACCATAAAAATATAGAGCATTCATATGAGAGAAAATAGCTTTTTTATATTTTTGTTGAAAAGAAAAATAACTATCTTCAAAAGCACTTGACGAAAGATAAATACCTCTTGAAACTTTTTCAATATCATTATTATTTTTCATAATTGAGAGATATTGTCTACTTATATTTAGTGGTTCTATCATTCTTGTAGAAAGCATTCCATTATTGGTATTCATTATTTGCTTTATAGTATCTGTAAGTATTTTTGCTTGTTCATTTGGATATTTAATCGATAGTTTCTTAATTACATTAGACATAGTATTAATGCTTTTTAATTCTTCTTGAATTGGTTTAAGTGATTTATTAAGTTGTTCACCAATTTTTCTAATTGGTTCAAGTGACTTAGAAGCAGCTTTACTAGCTTCAATAATTGGTTTCATAGATTCATTAATTGAGTTGCTCAGTTCTTTCATTGGTTTTGACAGTTGATCAAGTTGTTCCTTAATTTGATTCATAGGTGCTTTTATTGAATTAATAGCTTCTACATAATTTTTAAGAACATTACTATCAATTTTATAATTAATTTTCTCCTCTTTTTTCATAATAATCCCTTTTCTTTCTTTGACAATTACACTGAAATTATATCATTTTTCAGTGTAATTGTCAAACTTAATGAATTTTATTTACAAAAAAAGGTTGAAAATTCTTCAACCTCTATTTATACATTTTGCTGTTATTTACCACCTAAATTATCATAATTGTGCCTAATAACTTGATTAATTTTAAATTTTAAATAATAAATATAACAATTTATGGAGATGTTAAATTGATAAAAAATTTAACATTGTGTAGATGGTTGGTCAATCTTGCATTTGATTATTTTTTCAGGCATCTATCTCCTCACGAAAGTTTATTTCATATATTCCCAATTATTTAAATATTTATCTTCTTTATCACTAAATTTTCTCATAGAATTATCATTATGTTGTTTGCCATTACGACCCGGTGTCTTTAACCAATTAGCATGATCCTTTTTAATTTTATCTGCAACTACCTTGCTTGGAACAATATGATATTCTGGTACTTCTAGCTCATTTAAAGAAACTAAAACGTAAACAATGTTATCACCTTTTAAATCTTCATTCTTTTTTCCTAAAATCCATTCTTTAGATTTATATGATGTAGTTTTAACTTGAATTGCGTATTGATTATTTGTTTCTCTATTAATAGCTAATATATCAAAATCTTTTGTATTTGACATAGGTACTGCACAAGTAAATCCTCTTCTTTCCAATTCTCCTGCAACAAAGTATTCTCCAGAGTTTCCAGTACTTATTGTATACATAGTGTCACATCCTTATATATTTTATTATAACATGTATTAGCAAGTTAATATCTCATAATTTTTCTCTACTTATTCTCTTCTTTTCGCCTTTTTCATGATGATATCTACATAAAATGATTAAAGTTATTACTATCTAATCTTTTATTATAATTTTCTATTGGTATGATTATGTTTTTTCTAATCTTATTTACTTTTGTAGTTTTCCTAGTTGTTTTTCTTCTACACACTTCATTAGCTTTCAATAGTTTTTATCATTATATCTCTCCTCTTCATTTGAACAAAATATCGTTTTTATGTCTAAGCGATAATTTTATTTACCTTCCGTTAATCTTTTTAACTTTCATGAATAAATATTGACGTTTCACAAAATTATTCAAAAAGGACTATTGCTAGTCCTCTATTAAGAATGAATTTTTACTTTCTATTACTAACTCATCATTTTTTATGATAATTTCTTTACCTGTTCTGATTGTAGAACCATAGCACATCTATATTGTTCTAATCTGACATATAAAGACGGATTAAAACGAATTAGAATTCATGTCTTCAGCATCCATTTTAATCAATAATGGTGCTAATGTTACATTAGTAGCCAACATACAAAAATCGAAGAGACACTAAATACATATTCTCATATGTTTAGCACTGCACTCAATTCAGTTGTTTCTGTTATAGATAGTTTGAAGGATGACTAAACTATCTTTTTTGTGTATAATAAATTACTAGGTGATATAGTATGAACTCAAGAGTTTTATTATTTTTTTTAGATAACAAATATCTAAGCAGTTATATTTTAATACCATTATTATTTATACATGTTATTAATTGTTTATTAGAACATAAATATATAAATAAAAAAAAATATAAAAATTCTAAAGCTAAAACCAACTCGAAAAACGGAATTATGATTACTTATATATTAATAGTCATATTAGCAACTTTACTCATACTAACGAAAATTCCAATTATAAAATACGTCATAAACATTATAAATTTTGGTTTCTTAATGTATATATTAATAATAGAACCTATTTTTAGCAAGAAATTATCATATGATTTTATTGAATCAAATACCGTGATGTCTTCTTTTCTCTTTACCGAATTAACATATTTAATTATAAATTGTAAATTAGAGTTGTTTTCTTCAATTCAAAACGAAGTAATTAGTCAACTTTTTATAATATCATACTTGTTTTCAATGATTTTTTTAATTACATATATACTTTTTGTCAATCTAAAATTTATATTATATTATCTATGCTCAAACATTCTTAATACACTTAAATCAAAAATAAAACAATTAATAACAATGTTAAATGATAAATACAATCTAAACATTATTGATTCAAAACTGCAAAAACAAACAAGTAAGATTACTGCTATTATAGTAGCTACTAAAGAATTAATTATTTTTACATGTATAATTGGAGTTGCAAGTAGTTTATTAAATGCTATATATTATTTTATAGGAATTTTCAATAACTGTTTTTCTAAAATACAAAATGAGGATATATATGTTATAGCAAAAACATCCGTTTTTATAACACTATTTATAATATATTTTATAATTCAAATATGTAATTTTTTTAATCCAACAATAGTGTCATCATATGAGTTTGTTGCATCAACTATAATAATTCCTTTATTATTAGAAGCACTTGTTAAAAGAAATAGTGGTACCTAATCACTATTTTTTGTACCTATTACAATCGCCCACAATTCCTTATAAAATGAGACAAAAAAATGCATTCCTATTTCAAGGAATGTTCATGGTAAAAATATTGAATTATAAGATTTTAATATATGTTGGGTTTTAAGTATTTTTTTAATAAGTCCCATTTTCTAACTCCTAGCCGCACCATCAACAGGCAAAATAGCTCCCGTTATATAACTTGCCATATCACTAGCCAAGAATAAGAATGCACTTGCAACATCTTCCGCCCTTCCTATCCTACCTAATGGAATGGTTTTAATAAGAGGCTCTATTACGTTATCTGGTACACTTTTCATCATATCAGTAAGTATTATACCAGGTGCTACAGCATTTACCCTTATACCGTCTTTACCAAGTTCTCTTGCAAGTGATTTAGTAAGACCATTTACAGCAAACTTACTAGCAGGATAACCACATCCAGATGGCTGTCCATATATACTTACCATAGATGATGTATTAAGTATTACGCCACCTTTATTTTCCTTCATAATTAGACTTACTGCCTTTGAACAATTAAATACCGCATTAACATTTAAATCCATTATCTTTTTAAAATCTTCTTCCTTGTATTCATAAATACTTTCTCTAGCACTTATTCCAGCGTTATTAACCAATATATCTATCTTTCCATATAAATCCTTTATTTTATTAAATACTTCTTCTACCTCTTTTAAATTAGTTAAATCTGGATAGAATCCTTTTACATCATAATCTTTATTTTCTTTTCTTAAACTCTCTAAAGCCTTTTTAACAGTTTCACTTTTTGAACCAAATATAACTACCTTACAGCTGTTTTCTAAAAACTTTTTAGCAGTAGCATACCCTATTCCTCTAGTTGCTCCTGTTATAACTGCTACTTTATCTTTTAACATATTAAACCTCCTATTTATACTTTAATTTTAACTTATTTTTACCAATATAACAAGAAAAGAAAGCAAGGTATTTGCTTTCTTTTTAATATTTACTTTTTATATTGTAATTAATTGTACACTTTAGTTTGATTCAACATTTATATCATAATTATATTTTATAATATTTTATAATGAATTTAGTTTCTAATTTATTTGACTCAACTGATATAGTACCTTTATCCTCTTCTATAATTGTTTTAGCTAAAGCAAGACCAATACCTATACTATCAGTTTTAGTATTTTTACACTTATAAAATCTTTCAAAAATATGTTTTATATCTTTTTTTGCTATACCTTCACCAAAGTCTATTACTTCAATCATAGAATAAACATTATTATTTTCAATATTTATTATTATGTTTGAATTATTTTTAGAATGTTCTATAGCATTTTTAATTATATTAGTAAGAGCTTCAATTTGCCATTTATCATCACATATTATTCTAGAATTTTCTTTTATATTTAATTTTATATTTATATTTCTTAAATCACATAAAGTAGAAACGTTTTTAATTGATTCTTCAATAATTGTTTTCAAATCATTTTCTTGTTTTACAAAGTGAACCGTATTAGCATCAAACTTTGATAATTTTAGAAGTGATTGTACTAAAAAGTTGATATTTAAAACATTTCTTTTTATATCAACAATAAAATCATTTCTAATTTTTTCTTCCATATTTGAATCTTCAATAATATTATCTAGCATAACTAATATACTAGTAAGTGGTGTTTTTAATTGATGAGAAATATCTTCTAATGATTTTTTTAAATTAAGCTTATCTTTACTAGAATTTTCAGCAGCTTCTTTTAACATTATAGTGGTTTTATATATTTCATTTTTTAAAATTGATAACTCATCTTCTGAAATTGAATCAATTTGTATTTCATAATTTTTCTTATTAATCTGTTCTATACACTTAATTATATCTTTTATATCCTTCTCCTTCTTATAATTATATCTAATATATATAATAAGTAAAATAACAACAGTTATTGTTAAAAAAGATAAATTAATAGCTAAAAATTTATGATAGTCTCTATCATTTTTAATTAATATAGATTTATTATTTACATCAATTCCATATTTATTAAAGAAGTCATTTGTTTTTAACGTATCATTATTTATTATTTTAATAATTTCTTTATCAGTTATTTTAGGATAGTCTTTTTTTATTACATTTATAATAGCAGAAATCTTGTTATTAAAGTTTTTAGTATAAGTTTTATATTCATATATATTTAAAAATAAGAACAAAACAAATAAACATATAAATACAATTAATGTAGAAATAATATATTTTTTTAATTCAATTTTATTCTTCATCAATTCTATACCCAATTCCTTTAATAGTAGTTATAATATCAGTTCCTATTTTTTCTCTTATTCTTTTAAAATAAACTGTTATAGTATGATCATCTACATAATTTCCAGTCCAATCCCAAATTTTATCTAATATTACATTTCTACTAACAACTTTATTAATATTTAAAAATAATAAATTAACTAATTTTAATTCTAATGCAGTAAGTTCAATAATGATATTATCTTTTTTTAAAACTAATTTATTCATATCATAAGAAATATTTTTTATTTTAATAACACTTTTCTTTATTGATCTTAATAATATTTTATTAACCCTTGCCATTAATTCACGAGTGGAAAAAGGTTTTGTTATATAATCTTCCGCGCCAATATTTAAACCTCTAACAATATCATCTTCTTCATCTTTAGCTGTTAAAAAAATAGTAGGAATTTTCAAATCCTTAATAGTATTTTCAAATAAGTTAAAGCCATTTCCATCTGGTAAAGTAATATCAAGTATTATTAAATCAATATTAAAGTTAGAAAGTAAATATTCTTTTGAGTCTTCTACCGTAGTTTTTACAATTAAATTATGATTATCTTTTTTAAAAGAGTATGTAAGACCTTTAATAATTGATTCTGTATCTTCAATAAGTAAAATATTCATATATATAGTACCTTTCTTTAAATATAATTATATCACAATATAAGGAGCTTTCGCTCCTTATACTAGATATTCTCATTTCTAATTGTTTCAATAGTATTTTGCTTATTTATTTTACTCATAGAATACTTCATAATTAATGAAATAAGTATAAATACAACTGCTACAGCAATTAATATTGCCTCAATAGGAAGTTTATAAGGCATTCCTGATTCTTCTGATAAGAAATGATAAATAACGTATGATAATGCTATTCCAATAGGTATACCAAAGAATAGAGATTTAATACCAATAAACATGCTTTCTAATCGAATCATTCTGCTAAATTCTTTAGTTGTCATACCAACAGATTTTAACATAGCAAACTCTTGTTTTCGTAGTTCCATATTAGTAGTAATGGTATTAAAAATATTAGTTATACCAATTAATGAAATTACAATTATAAAACCATAAAGAAATATTCCTACTAAAGTAAATAAGTTACTCATTATTTTAACATTTTCATCTACATTATTAACGTTATAATCTTCCCCCTTTAAAAAATCATCAAGATCATCTTGTAATTTATTAGCATCATTTGATTTATAATAGATTGCTAGTGGTTTAGATTTGAAATTAGCATCAAACATTTCATCACTAATAATTAAACACTCCATATCAACACCTTTCAAACCAAAAGGTCTAACATCAGAAGTTGCTCCAATTTCTATTTTTATTTTTTTATTTTCATCAGTAGTAGCATCAATAATGTCACCTTTATTAAAGTTAAAAGCTCTCATATATTTAGTAGTTAACTTATTATTTTTATTATAGTTAGATACATATTCTTTATCGACAAGTATAGCTTTGTTTTTAAATTCATTATAATTCAAACCTAATGAATCAACATATTTTTTAAATTGTTCTTCTCCAATAGAAATTATAGATACATAAGTAGGATTATTTTCATCAATTGCTAAATTTAAAAACTTAGCATATTCTTTGTTATAGTGATTTCCTGTAAAAGATATTTCACTACTTCTAAATATTGTATAATCTTCTATATTATCTAATTTAGTTGTTTCTATAAATTTATTATAAGATTCATTATTTGTAATAGTTGTAGATAGTGAAATATTAAAATCAGATATTTCTAATTCATGATCCACTTGTTGAAATGCCAATTTCATAAATCCTGATAGAGCGATAAATACAAATACAGAAACAATTATTGATATTACTGTAGTTCTATATTTTTTCTTATTTCTTTTTAAATTTTTAAATGATATTTCGCCGCCTATACCAAATATATTTTTTATTAATTTTGGTGATTTAACCTTTTTGGGATTTATTTTAATATTAGCACTATTTCTAATGGAATCTATTGGAGATACTTTAGATGCTCGTTTTGCACTTTTAAAAGCTGAAAAATAAATAGTTACTATACCAAGTATTATAGCTACTAAAACAGATAGCCATGAAAAAGAAAATACTAATCTTAAGCCTTCCGCAAATGAATTATCTAAATAATAATTACTTATGATAATAAGTATATATGATGCTATAAAACCAAGTAATAGACCTAACGGAATACCAATTAATCCTAATATGGTAGCTTCATAAAAAACATTTCTTTTAATTTGTCTTTTAGTTGCTCCAATACTTCTTAACATACCATATTGTTTTATTTTCTCTGTAATAGAAATATCAAAACTATTTTTTATACAAAATATTGAAGTGAACACAATTATTCCTATTATAATTCCTACAACAATACTTAAACCACCAATACCACTGTTTGAAATAGGATTAGCTTCTAAAGCAATTAAATAGGAATTAATATTTATATCACTATATTTTGATTTATTCATTTGATTTGAATATTCTTTTAATTCTTTATTTGACGCTTGTTTTTCATTATCATTAACTTTCTTAAATAATTTTGCGTCAACTCCTAATATATTAGCAATAGTTTCATAACTGTTTTTTACGCCATCTTTTGAAAATCTTGTATATACATCAACAATTCCATTTATTTTATTTTCATCAAGATAAGTTATAAATGTATAACCAGGTGCAGAATAATATTCTATATTAGTAGCTGGTCTTCCTATAATACCAACTATTTTATAAGTTTTAGAAGTAGTATCTACAATGGATTCTTTATTTTCTTCTTCCAAAGATTTTTGATATGGATTATTTTGATCTAATTCATTTCCATTAGAATCTACCCTTTTTCCAACGTCTAACGTAATAGAATCACCAATATTTAAAAATAATCTACCATTTATTTTTAAATGGGTTGGTATTACTATTTCGTTTTCATTTCGAGGAAGTCTTCCATCCAATAATTTAACAGATAAATTATTTAAAGAGTTTTTAGTAAATCCTTTTATACAAGCATAAGGTTTATATTCATTTTTAGAGTCTATTTTAGCAAAACCAACATCTTTAGTAATATTGATAGTTTCTATATTTCTATTATTTTCAAATATGTCAATATCACTAATAGGAACATTGTAAAATGCAGCATGAAAGTTTCCTTTTTCGTGTGTTTCATATTTAATTAATGATTTTATACCACTAGAGTATATAGATGATACGGCAGTGATTAAAGCAACTGATAGCATAATACCAATAATTGTAACAATAGTTCTTTTTTTATTTAATTTAAGATTTTTTATTGTCAATTTGTTAAGCAAGTTCATAATTATACCTCCGATATAATTTTTCCATCTTCAATTTTAATTATCCTATCAGCTACTTTTGCAATTTCCATATTGTGTGTAATCATAATAATCGTTTGATTAAGCTCTTTATTTGATTTTTTTAATAGAGCAACTATTTCATCACTTGATTTAGAATCTAAGTTACCAGTTGGCTCATCAGCAAGTATAATTGTAGGATTAGTAATTAAAGCACGACCAATACTTGTTCTTTGTTGTTGTCCACCAGATAATTCATTAGGAAGATGCATTCTTCTATTTTGTAAGCCTAATAGTTTTAACATTTCGTTTAATTTTTCTTTATCAATCTCACGATTATCTAAAGAAAGTGGTAATGTTATATTTTCTTCTACATTTAATATAGGTATTAAATTATAGAATTGATATATTAATCCTACCTGTCTTCTTCTAAATATAGCAAGTTTATCATCATTAAAATTAAATATATCTTTACCATCAATGAATACTTTTCCAGAAGTTGGTCTATCAACTCCTCCAATTAAATGTAATAGTGTTGATTTACCTGAACCTGATGCACCAACTATTGCTACAAATTCACCCTTTTCTACAGAAAAAGATACATGATCTAACGCAACAACTTTTGTTGAATCTTTTCCGTAAATTTTAGTTAAGTTTTCTACTTTTAAAATTTCCATAAAAATATTTCTCCTTTTCTTATAAACATTATATTATAATTAAAGTTACAACTAAGTTACAAAATTAAAAAATTATTATAAAAGAAAAAAGTTTCTTAAAAAAAGAAACATCAATATTATTTTCTAACTTCTAGTTGCATCAATAATAAATAAAATATCTCTTTCTATATAACTAGCTAAAAATAAGAATGCATTTAAAACTTTACATTTATTTTTACCAATATAACAAGAAAAGAAAGCAAGGTATTCGCTTTCTTTTAAATTATTACTTATTATACTTAGCAAGTTCTTCTCTTAACATTTCCATTGTTTTAGCAGGATTTGCTTTACCACGAGTTTTTTTCATAACCTGACCTACAAAGAAGTCTATCATTCTGGTTTTTTCAGGATTATATTCCCTTGCCTGTTCATCATTTTCTTTTAATACTTCCATAACAACATCATGAATAGATGCATCATCAGTAATTTGCATCATACCTTTTTCTTTTACGATTATGCTAGGTTCTTTGCCTGATTCAATCATGTCTTCAAATACTTCTTTAGCTTGCTTTGATGATATTGTTTTTTTATCAATTAAATCAATTAATTCTTTTATCATTTCTGGTTTAACAGGAACTTCTTCTAACTTTATTTCATTTTCATTTAAGTATCCCATAAGCATACCAGTTACCCAGTTGCAAGCCTTTTTAGGATCTGCTCCTAAACTTACACAATCATTAAAGAAGTCAGAGTTTTCCTTTACTTTAACAAGTACTTCTGAATCATACTCTGATAAGTTAAATTCATTCATGTACTTTTGTTTTCTCTCAAGTCTAAGCATAGGAATATTTTTTCTTATTTCATCAAGTAATTCATCTGTAACCTTAATTGGTGGGATGTTTGGCTCAATAAAGTATTTATAGTCTACCGCATCAGCCTTATCTCTCATCTTAAACGTTTCACCAGTTTCATCATCAAAACGTCTTGTTTCTTGTTCTACTTTTCCGCCGTTTTGAAGTATTTCTGATTGTCTTTCTATTTCAAAGTCAATTGCACGCCCTACATTATAAAATGAGTTAATGTTTTTCATTTCAACTTTGGTACCTAACTTGTCAGTATCTGAAATTGATACGTTAACGTCGCATCTCATTTGTCCTCTGTCACTTCTTGCTTCTGAAACCCCGCAGTAAACGATTAGTGAGCGGTAAGTCTCAAGGAATGCTAATGCTTCTTCTTTAGAGTGCAAACAAGGCTCTGTTACAGTTTCAAGTAATGGCACACAAGATCTGTTATAATCTATTAAAGAATATGTATCATAGTGATCTAGTGATGCCGTATCTTCTTCTAGATGGGTATCATGAATTAAAACTTTTTTTATTTGTCCGTCAACTTCGATATCAACCGCTCCATTTATACCTACAGGTTTAGTCATTTGAGTTATTTGATATCCTTTTGGTAAGTCTGGATAGTAATAGTTTTTTCTATCAAATAGCATAACGTCTGGAGTAGTACAATTCATTGCCATAGAAACAATAAGCGCTCTTTTCCAAGCTTCTTTATTAGCGATAGGAAGTATTCCAGGAAAACCTAAATCTTGATATGCAACGTGGCTGTTTGGAGCTTCAGTGTACCCATTAATTGAAGGAGAAAAAACCTTTGAGTTAGAATCAAGTTCACAGTGAACTTCAAGTCCGATTGTTACTTTATACATAATTAGTTTTCCTCCTTTAATGAAAGTGGTACGAAACCAATTTTTTCTTCTAGTTTGTTTGCGATGTTACATACTACATCATCTGTCTTTATAGGTCCAGTTATGTTTATTGCAACTGGCATATCATCTATAATTCCAGATGGGATTGTAATTGATGGGAAGCCACCAAAATTTCCTATTGCAAGATGGTTTTCTAAAAGTAAATACTTTTCTGATAACCTGTCCATTTCATCTGTAAAACGTGGTGCGATAGAGCCTGAATTTGGCATAATTAATCCATCATATTCTTTAAATAAGTTTGTCATAGCATCTACTACTAATCTTCTTATTCTTTGAGCGTTTTTAAATAATTTTTCTTGGTTTTCTTTTTGAAGAATAAATGATCCAATAACAAATCTTCTTCTTATTAATTCAGAAAATCCCTCAGTTCTTGTATTTATCATAACCTCATCTGGAGTGTGTCCTTCTTTTCTGTTACCAAACGGAATTCCAGTTAAGTTTGAGTTATTACTAGTTGCCTCCGCACAAGATATTGCCATATAAGATGGATAAATACCATTTAATATCTTTTTATCTATAGACTCTTCTTTAACTTCGATGCCTAATTCTTTAGCATATGAAAGCACTTTTAAGAAGTTATCATAGTATTTTTTATCATCTTTTAATTCATCTACTATTTCTTTAATATAAAATAGTTTTCTTCCACTTACATCTTTATTTAGATTTTCTACAAAGTTTATGTTTGATGAGTCAAACGAGGTCATATCGTTATCATCCATTCCTTTGATGTTATCCATAACGCACGCTACATCTTTAACGTATTTTGCAAAGCATCCAACGTGGTCTAGGCTTGATGCAAAGGCAAATAATCCCCAGCGTGATACAAGGCCATATGTTGGTTTATATCCTACTACTCCGCCGTACCCTGCTGGCTTACGGATGGAGTCTCCGGTATCTGAACCAAGTGCATAAGGAACAATACCACGAGCTACAGCAGAAGCTGATCCTGCTGATGAACCACCTATCATACGAGACTTATCCCAAGGGTTTCTAACAATTCCAGTGTGTCCTGTTGTACCAGTTCCTCCCATAGCAAGTTCATCAAGTACCGTTTTACCAATCATAACCATACCAGATTCCTTTAACTTTTTAACAGCAGTTGCGTCAAATACTGGAACGTAATTTGATAAGATGTTTGATGATGCGGTTGTAAGTACGTCTTTTGTTGAGAAGTTATCTTTAATAGCACAAGGTATACCAGATAAAACGTTATCTGTAACTTCACTTTCTTTTGCATCGTCAATGATTGTTACGAAACTGTTTAACTCATCTTGATACTTGTGAGCTCTTTTAAGTGATTCTTCTGTTAATTCTTTACTCGTTACAGCGCCACTTTTTAAAGCTTCGTGTATTTCTTGTAAACTTTTATCTAAAATACTCATTAGCTTTCACCTCCTACTACCTTAGGAACTTTTATTTCATCATATACTGTATCTCTTGCGTTTTTAACTGCATCATCAGTTGTTAACGTGCTTGTTGCAACATCTTCTCTTAAATGTGCTTCTTCATTAATAAATGGAAAAGTCATCGGTTCTACTTTTTCTATTCCGTCTATTTCTGTTATTAAATCCATGTGTTTTAAAATAGTTTCAAATTCCTTTTCGAATGATGGGAACTCTTCTTCTTTCATTTTAAACATAAGTTTAAGTGCATAATCTTGTATGTTATCTCTTGTTATTTTTTGCATTTTATAAAAGTCTCCTTATCTTAGTTTAATGTGTGTTTCTCTAAGTTGCTGTTCTGTAACTTCATTTGGTGTACCAGTAAGTACGTCTTCACCATTTTGATTTAATGGGAATGCAACTGTTTCTCTTACACTTTCTTCTTCACCTAACATCATAAGTGATCTATCTATTCCAAGTGCCATACCTGCATGTGGTGGGCATCCGTATTTAAATGCTGTATAAAGTGCACTAAATTTTTTCTTGATGTCTTCTTCTGTATATCCAGCAAGAGAAAATGCCTTTAGTAAAACTTCTGGTCTGTTGTTTCTAACTGCTCCTGAAACAAGTTCAACACCATTACATACAACGTCAAACTGGTCTGCATAAATATCTAATGGATCCATGGTTTCTAGTGCCTTCATGCCTCCTCTTGGCATACTAAATGGATTGTGCATAAAGTCTAGTTTGCCAGTTATTTCACTTATTTCATACATTGGCATATCCGTTACAAAGCAGAATTCAAATAGATTATTATCCATTAAGTCTAACTTACGGCCTAATTCAGTTCTAATTAAACCTGCGTTTTTACAAACAACGTCGCGTCTTTTATCAGCGATAAAGAAAAGTACGCTTCCAGTTTTTAAACCTGCCTTGTGGGATAATGCTTTTCTATCATCTTCCGTTAGGAATTTATCAATAGGTCCTTTAAGGCTTTTATCTTCCATAACTGATATGTAACCAATACCAGGCATATCAATTGATTTTGCATAGTCTACTATTTCGTTAAACCAACTGTTTGGTTTAGATGCTATATCGTCTACTTTAATAGCGCGAACGATAGAATCTCTAAATGGTCTAAAGCTTGTTTCTTTAAATACGTCTGATACGTCAATAATTTCAAGTGGGTTTCTCAAATCTGGTTTGTCAGTACCATACTTAAGCATTGATTCGTTATAAGGAATTCTTTTAAAGTGACCTTCTGTTACTTTTCTTTTACCAAATTCTCTAAAGAATGCAGGATATACCTCTTCTGCAACAGCCATAACGTCTTCTTGGTCCGCAAAAGCCATTTCCATATCTAGTTGGTAGAATTCTCCAACAAGTCTTTCTTTTCTTCCGTCTTCATCTCTAAAGCAAGGTGCTAATTGGAAGTATTTATCAAAGCCTGATGCCATTAGAAGTTGTTTAAATTGTTGTGGTGCTTGTGGAAGGGCGTAAAACTTTCCCTTATGCTTTCTTGATGGGATAATAAAGTCTCTTGCACCTTCTGGAGATGATGAAGTGATAATTGGAGTTGTTATCTCTAAAAATCCTAGCTCCATCATTTTGTTTCTTAAAAAGTTGAAAGCTTTAGAACGCATAACGATTTTCTCATGAACCTTTGGATTTCTTAAGTCTAAGAAACGGTATTTTAATCTTACGTCTTCTGCTACTTTTTTTGATTCATCTATTTCAAATGGCAAAGTTTTTGCAGTATCTGATAATAATTCTAGTTCTTCTACTACTACTTCTATTTCTCCTGTTGGTATTTTTTTGTTTACTGTATCAATATCTCTTTTAACTACTTTTCCGGTAACTTTAATAACGGTTTCTTTTGTTACTCCTTTAAGCATTGTATCATCGTGAACAACTATTTGTGTTACTCCATAATGATCTCTTAAATCGATAAACATAACACCACCATGGTCTCTTATACCTAATACAAAACCAGCAAGGGTTACTTTTTTATCTAAATCTTTAATTGTCAATTCTCCGCATGTGTTTGTTCTATATGTACTCATTTTTTATTTTTCCTTTCTGTTTTCTAAAAATTCTTTTACTTTAAGTGTTGCAAAGTTACCATCTATAAATAGAGGAACTTCGTTTCCATATAAATCGGTACCTGTAATGTTTAAATCAGGTGTACCTACCATAAAATCAACGTGGTTTTTACTTTGGTTAATACCGTTTTTAAGCAACTCATGATCACCCATTAATTCGCCATTTGGTATGCAGCCTGGAAATCCTTTTCCCAGTGCTAAATGACAAGATGCATTTTCATCAATCAGTATTGAATTAAATATCATATTTATATTTGATATCGGTGAATCATAATCAACGAAGGCGCATTCTCCTAAATGATCCATACCATCAAGGTCTTTTATTAATTCAAGTAATGTATCATTGTCGTTACTTGCTGATGCTTCTTCTACTTTTCCATCTTTAAATGTTAACTTAAATTTATCAATTATTTTTCCTTTTATTGGAAGTGGTCTACTTGAACATACGATTCCATTTACCTTAGTTCTATCAGGTGTTGTAAAAACTTCCTCGGTTGGCATATTAACTATTAAATTCTTCGTTTTATCAAAACTCTTTTTAGCTGCTCCCCACCAGATAACATTCTTTGGAAGACCTATTTCCAAGTCGGTACCATTTTTGCTTTTATATTTTAATTTAACTAACTTTAGTTTATTTAATAAATCTCTTTTTTGAGTGTTATCTTTAATTTTATCATCCCAAGCTTTTATGACATCTTCTTGGTCTACTAATGTCATTTTAAAAATTAAGTTCCACAATTCATCTTCACTTGATAAATTTAGTTTGTCAGCCCACTGTTTTGTTGCTACTGCTGCGATACACCAAGGAAATTTATATATACCTCTTGCTTTTACAGCATCTTCTTGGGTTTCAATCTTAACCTTGCTCATCATTTTTTTCTTATCTGATGGCACTTCATTAAGCATTGGATAAGAATATGAAGTTAAAGATAATAAGGAACCACCTTTGTCATAGACATCCTTTATTATCCTTCTATTGAAGTAAGGTTCTTTTTCTATTTCATCTAAACTTGAATTCATTAGTATGTCTTTTGTTTTTTTACCGTCGTAACAAACGTGATATATGTCTGTTATTCCAATTCTTTTTGCTTCTTCTATCACTATCTTAACAAAATCCTGTTGTTCTGTTAAGTAGCTAATTAATAAAGGTTCTCCAGCTTTCATAGACAAACATCTTTGAATCAGAAATTTAGCATATTTTCTTTTTTTCTCATCCATAGCAACACCTCCTTTTAAGAAAATAAAAAACAGCAAATCATCCCATAGGGACGAATAGCTGTTTGTATCCGTGGTACCACCCAGTTTACTATTTTATTTAAATAGTCACTTTATAAAACGTTAACGGGTTATCTTCCGTCTTAGCCTACTTTAATTAAATTTCGGTAAGAAGCTCCGAGGTGTTCTTTCATTAAACTATCTTACTGATATTCCACCATCATCAGTTCTCTTTATAGAATCGTTTAATTACTTTTCCTCATCAAGGCGAAAAAATTAATTATATTTAAATTATATCATATTTTCTTTGTTTTATAACAAAAAAATAGTTTTTTCAATAATTTTACATGTTTTTTTGCATTTGGGTTATATTTTCTACGTGATTATAATAATTGCAATATTTTCTTAATTCTTCAACGAATTCTGGAAACATAACAGAATTAAGATATAATTTTTTCAATTTCGGATTGCTTTCAATCATTTCTTTAATAACAGGATTATCTGTGTATTCTCTTCTTATAACATCAAATAGCATTTGAGCATTGTACTCATATAGTTGTTTTGGCAACTTATTCGAGTACTTAAAACGGCCAATATCAGTAATTGTTATCTCATTATCAGTAAAATTCATGTTAAAATTTTTCCAATCTCCTACTTCTATACCAGCCTCACTAATAAGATTTATATCATGTCTTAAAAGTAATGTTGAATAAATTAGATCCATGAAAGAAACTTCTTGAATTTTCTTTGACACCTTATTTCCACAAGCAAACCTTGCTTTTCCTCCCAAAATAAAACTAGAATTGGCATATAAATCATCAAAAAAGCAAAATGAAGTCTGATTTATTTTACTGCCTATTAATAAATCATATTTATCTGTAAAATCATGAGGAACTCTAAAACATTTTGCAACATTTTTACCATCCTCGAGTAAACCAACAACAGATTGTTCTCCAAAACCCAAGATTTTTGTAAATTTATTTGTTATATCGGTAGCACTATTTATTTTTATCATAATATTTTCCACCCCAAAAAACTTTTTATAAGCATATAATATAGCATAAATATAACGAATAATCAATTGTTATCTGTTAACCTTCAGGTCGTAATTTTAGACAAGAAAAAAAGTAGCAACGTGCTACTTTATATTTTTAGTGGCGCTTCAAGTAGGACTCGAACCTACGACCTGCCGGTTAACAGCCGGATGCTCTACCAACTGAGCTATTGAAGCAGATATGGATGTTTTATCTCAAACAACGTAATTAATTATATTATTTATATCCGGCTTTGTCAAGCACTTTTTTAAGTAAAACTTTACTTTATTATATTTTGTGCTAGAATAGTGGTTACAAAAAGGGAGAAGTGTATGAAAACAATTGATTATAATGAACTCGATATCATTAGTTATAACCACAATAGTGGTAGCTTTGCAGAAATTGATAAATGCATATTTAATGGTGAAATTTATGCATTAAAACGTTTTACTAATGGAAAATATCTAAACGGCAAAAGAAGAAAGATAAGTGAGTTAAGCAGCATAAATGATAGTCACTTGATAACGCCAAAATTTTGGGTTAAAAACGAAGAAGGTAAAAATCAGTATTTAACAAAGTTTTGCTATGGAGATCCACTTGAGTTCGAAAAAAATACGAACGTAGTTGCTAAACTAAAACACGCTAAAAATTTGATAGAGAAAATGCATTCATACAAAATTATTCATGGAGACTTAAATATCTCAAACCTTTTATTCAGTGGTGACGAGCCTTTTATAATTGATTTTGACAATGTATCTTTAAATAATAGTAATGTAGATATATCAAGTCTAAACGATTATTCAGCTGATTATATAAAAAGATTAGGAATTAATAAGGGATTAGATGTATACCTTTTTAATTTGCTCACCTACGCTATATTAAATGAAACTGACTACTACCGCGTAAGAAGTAATGTGTTAGCAAAAAAATATGGTGTTTTTGATTTTAAAGACGGAATTAAATTGTGTAATCTTTTTTCTCTAGAAAAAGGATATTCTGATGGTGATTATTTAATTGATATGATTTCAAATGAAGATGTTAAAAGTGTTTAGCATCTTTTTTATTTTAAGAACGGGAGCCTATCGATTTTTGGATTTATAGTATTTTCATCTACATAATATGGATCAGCCTCAAATAAATCTAGTTTGTATTCTAAATTAAGTAATATTCTTTTTACATCAAAGATGTTTTTATATTTCTTTAAATGAATGCATAATAAAACTTTATCTATTATTTCTTGTTCAGTTTTACTACTCACCTCATAATTCATCAAATCAGAAATTAAGTAACTAAGGAATAAATTATCAGTGCATTTTAAAATATCATATATAATGTTATATAATCTACTGGTTTTACTATTATCATCAGTTTCATAGTTATCTAATATTTTTATAATTAGTTTTTTATTAATGTCTACTTTTAATGAAACTATTTTAAAATCGTCTTTTGCGTATATACATCTTTTTCTCATTCCTCTTTCTGCCGCCTTTCAAAATAATTATATGAAATGGCTCGTCGATCTATTACATAATGAATTAAAAAAACACTTAAGAAAAACTTAAGTGTAACTTGCTTGGTTGCGGGAGTAGGATTTGAACCTACGACCTTCGGGTTATGAGCCCGACGAGCTACCGAACTGCTCCATCCCGCGATGTAAATATTAAGTGGCGGAGAAAGAGGGATTCGAACCCCCGCGCCGGTTACCCGACCTCCCGGTTTTCAAGACCGGTCCCTTCAACCAGACTTGGGTATTTCTCCATCTACAATTATTATATGCACGTGGTTAAAAATAATACATTATTAACCAAACAGCAATAAGATTATAGCACATATATTTTTTGTTTGTCAACACCCATTTTAAGTTAAATAAAAAGCAGGCAAATTTCATAGTGCCCGCTTGATATTCATGTCTCTTTCGCTCATTTACTTAATTTAGCAATTTCGTTTGTTAAATCTTTTAACGAGCTACCATAGCATTCACCTATCCTCTCTATTTTATCTTTATCTATATTAATAACTTTTCATTGTTTTTTTAACTTTGTTTGTTTTTCTACAACAACTATGTCATAGCCTTTCTACCTTATTATTATTTTTGTATGCAATGTTTAATTTTTCATATTTCTTATAGGCATCTCCTCGCTTTCTATTTTAAGTATAACTTTTAAATATTAAAATACTATGTCATATTTATTAAGATTTATTAGAAAGCAACAAAAAAACTAACCATTAAGGTTAGTTAATTTCAAGTGGTGCCCGAGGCCGGACTTGAACCGGCACGAGGTTTAACACTCGCAGGATTTTAAGTCCTGTGCGTCTACCAATTCCGCCACTCGGGCGTGGTGTCCTGTATGCGACTTGAACGCATGACCCTCTGATTAAAAGTCAGATGCTCTACCAACTGAGCTAACAGGACAGATGTAAAATAATAAGTGGTTGCCTCGGCAAGATTCGAACTTGCGCATGTCAGAGTCAAAGTCTGATGCCTTACCACTTGGCGACGAGGCAATTCTAAAGTGGTGGGGAGAAATGGATTCGAACCATTGAACCCGAAGGAACAGATTTACAGTCTGCCGCGTTTAACCACTTCGCTACCTCCCCAATTTATGGTGCCGAAAGCAGGACTTGAACCCGCAACCTACTGATTACAAGTCAGTTGCTCTACCAGTTGAGCTATTTCGGCATTAATGGTGGACGCTATAGGACTCGAACCTATGACCCCTTGCTTGTAAGGCAAGTGCTCTAACCAACTGAGCTAAGCATCCAAATTCACATACGTGAGAACGTATATAAATATATCAGTATTTTTGATAATTGTCAAGTAAGTTTTAAGAATTTTTGTTAATCTCTTCCATTTTTTTGTCAATCCAACCCGGCAAAGCTGATTTAAGTAAGTAAAATCCAAAAACAGTTTCCTTGATCTTATTTTTCTTATTCTTATACAAATTTGGATTAACATCCTTCGCAGACAATCTAAGCTGATTACTTTTACCATCGCAATTTAATATTTTAACGTTTATTATATCCCCTATACCAACGTAATCATTTATGTTTTTAACAAATTTATCAGTAAACTCAGAAATATGTATTAAGCCGCTATATTCATCATCTATGGCAGCGAATGCTCCATACCTTTCAACTGCTGTTATTCTGGCCTTTACAACGTCTCCTTCCTTATATTTATTCATAAATACACCTCTACCACTAATTATATCACAACTTAATATATAAAACAAACAGTGCTTTACAACATAAATTAAGTGCTGTATAATTTATTTGGTGATTAAATTGAAAAAAACAGAAGAAAAAATAATGGAAGTTTTAAATAAAATAAGACCATATTTAAACCAAGACGGTGGTGACGTTGAGTTTGTGAAATTCGAAGACGGAATATGTTATGTAAAATTACAAGGGGCTTGTGCAGGGTGTATGTTTGCTGATATGACCATTAGTAATACCGTTGAAGAAATACTTACCGCTGAAGTTCCAGAAGTTATTAAAGTAATAAATTACGAAGAAGTTTAAATGAAACTTCTTTTTATTATCCAATCAACTCCCGGAATATATTTATTATATTTTTTTACTAAAAAACTATAAACCCAAAGTAAGAATTGTTCATATTCATCGGACATAGAAACAACCTCTTCTATTTTTCGCTCATCAGCGTTCTCATTTATTATTTTACCCTGAATATCAAAAAAATATGACGGATAAAGTAGTCTTCCATAAAATAATAAAGCTTCTTTATAACTTATATAATTGTTAGCAAAAAATTCGTTTACTATTTCTTTAGCATCCATTTTTTCAAAGAATGCTTTTTTTACGTATTCAGATACATCCCTCACTCTATAATCACAAACAAAACCTATTGGATTATAAAGTTCAAATAATGTTCCTTCTGGCTCAATTCTTTTATGACATATGCTAAGAGGTGCATCATCTTCTAATAAATTCGCCATTCTAACATATGATATGGCATTTTCTGCAAGTCCTATATAATAATTTGCAAAGGTACACAAATTTGGGTATTTTTTTCCTATTTCGTTTATTTGGGTTTCTAAATAATCATTTTTTGTTTCCCAAAGATTTACCCAGTCATATCTTGCTATTATGTTATCACACTTTACATTTATGGAATTATTATTAATATGGCATATTTCAGATAAAGTTATTCCAGCATTTTTATTTACGAATATTTCCATTAAAACATAAGGAATGTTATTTATGTATGTTAAAATTTTATTTTCATTATTTAATTTCATTTCGTGGACAAGTAAGTTTTGTTTAATCATTTGTTTATTAATTTGATATAAACTTTCTATATCAGAAAGTGGTCTTTCAAACATCATAAAAACATACTCACTATTTAAGTAGTTAAAAAAGTAACTGTTTTTTTTATGTATTATTTCATCTGGATGAAGACTATAATAATAGGCAAGTATGTTATTCATAAAAAAGGCCTCCTATTAATTATTATGTAAAACTTAAGAGTAATAGAAGTTAAAAAAAGAAGCTTATTTAGCTTCTTCAGTTGCCCTAGTTTCTCTAATTACAGTAACTTTTACTGTACCAGGATATTGCATTTCATTTTCAATTCTTGTTTTTATGTCACGTGCCGTTTTATAGCTTCCTATATCATCTACTTTTGAAGGTTCAACTATTACACGTAATTCTCTTCCGGCTTGCATTGCGTATGCTTTTTCAACACCGTCAAAGTCTTTCGCGATTGATTCAAGTTGTTCTAATCTCTTAACATAGTTTTCTAATGAATCGTTTCTAGCACCTGGTCTTGCTGCTGACAAGCTATCTGCAATTGCGACCAAAACGGATATTATATTGTTTGCATCTTTATCTCCGTGGTGAGATTCTATAGCATTAATAACAATACTATCTTCACCATATTTTTTAGCTAAGTCTGAACCTATTTCAACATGGCTTCCCTCAACTTCAAAATCTATTGCTTTTCCTATATCATGAAGTAGTCCTGCTCTTTTTGCAAGTGCTACATTTTCACCTAGTTCAGCTGCCATAATTCCTGCTAAATGTGCAACTTCTTTTGAGTGTTGTAAAGCATTTTGCCCGTAACTGGTTCTAAAATTTAGTTTACCTACTATTGTTACTAATTCAGGATCAAGTTTTGTTATTCCAAGTTCGAACATAGCTTCTTCACCATATTCTCTTATTTTTACGTTCATTTCTTTGCAGACTTTATCATATAATTCTTCAATTCTTGCTGGATGAATTCTGCCATCTTTAATTAGTGTTTCTATCGTTTGTCTTGCAATTTCTCTTCTTAAAGGATCGAAGCTTGATAATACGATTGCTTCAGGGGTATCATCTATTATAAGGTCAACACCAGTTACTGCCTCAATTGTTCTTATGTTTCTTCCTTCTCTTCCGATTATTCTACCTTTCATATCATCATTAGGCAAGGTAACTACGCTAACGGTTTGTTCGTTAGTTACATCGGATGCGTATTTTTGCATTGATTCAGCTAGTAAGTTTTTAGCCTTTTTATCAACCTCTAGCTTAGCTTCCGCTTCTTTTTCCTTAATGTAAGCTGAAATTTCAGCACTCATTGAAAGTTCAACTTGCTTCATTATTTCTTCTTTAGCTTTCTTTTTTGAGAAACCAGATATTTTTTCTAGTTTATCTATTTGTTCTTTAATTATGTTTTCAACTTTTTCTTCTAATTTTTGAATATCTTTTTGTTTCTGTATAATTCCATTTTCTTTTTCATCTAGCATTTGCTCACGATTTTGAAGTAGTTCATCACGCTTTGCAATGCCGTCTTCACGTTTTATTAAACGTTCTTCATTTTCTTTTAAATCTTGTTTTTTTTCTTTTATTTCTTTTTCTGTTTCAAGTTTTAATTTATAAGATTCTTCTTTAGCTTCTAAAAGTGCATCGCGTTTTGATTTTTCTGCATCTTTTTTTGCTTTTTCAATTATATTTGAAGCCTTATGTTCTTCATTTTTCTTTTTTAATGCAGTTATTATAAAGGCTATAACCGCACCTATAAATATTCCAACTATTAGAAGTAAAGAGAAAATAAGTGCATTTCCCATATTTACCTCCACATTATTTATTTTACATCTGCATAAATATCTCTACTTATACAATTCTATTTTAATATTTTAAAAGCTCATAGTCAAGGTAAATAAGTTTTATAATTTATTTCTTTACTTTAATATACAGTTTTTCTTTATGCACTGTTTTTGCGCCAAGGTTAATTATTGCGTATCCTACCATTTCACCATCTTTGTATTTTTTCTTATCTTTTATTTTGTAGTTTATGTTTATTAAATCTTTTTCTTCTTTCGTTATTGGATAATAATAATCGTCTTTTGCGTATATTTTTTTGTTAGGAAGATTAATCTTGTTTCTATCAAATATTTTTTCCATAGAGTAATTTTTAAATGCATATTCATATAATTTTTTATGATTTTTAAAATCATTCGGATCGTTTAGGGTTACTACTATTAAATCTAAGTTTCCATTGCTTGCTGATGTAACCAGAGTTCTTCTTGCTTTATCGGTGTATCCGGTTTTTCCACCTGTTGTATATTTATACGTGTATAAAAGTTTATTTTTATTAGTCCAAACATATGTTTTTTCGTCTGTTTTAACGGTATGTTTTTTACAACCTGTAATTTTTCTAAATGTAGGATCGGAATTTGCGTAGCGCATTAAAAGAGCCATATCGTATGCGGTTGAATAGTTTTTTGTTTTTTCATCTAATCCGTGTGGATTAGAAAACGTGGTATTTTTCATACCGATTTGTTTTGCTTTTTTGTTCATCATTTTAACAAATTTTTCTTCTCCGCCAAGATAATCTGCAATCATAAGAGCAGCGTCATTACCACTTTGCATCATAAGACCATAAACCATGTCTTTAAGTTTCATTTTTTCGCCGATACTTAGGTATATATTTGAACCGTATGATTCTAATACTTTATCAGTTACGGTTACGGTTTTATTTAATTTTCCAGATTCTACTGCAATTATTCCGGTCATTATTTTTGTAGTTGAAGCAATTAGTTTTTTCTTATTCATGTTTTTTGAAACAAGCACTCTTTTTGTATCTTGTTCCATAAGTACGGCTGATTCTCCTAGACTATAAGCGTTTATTTTTACCGGAAGTAATAATAAGACTGTTATTAATAAAAATATTTTCTTCAATTTCATCACCTATGTAATTGTATGAATTGAAATTTAAAAAAAATACCTCATTTGAGGCATTTTCATCTACAATTTAAGACCACTTTTTTCGAGTGTATCAATAATTTTATACGTATCTTCAAAATCTCTTTTTGAAATACCATATAAATCATTAGGATTTGTTATATTTATAAAGCCACCTTTAGCTATTTTCATATCACATCCCCATTGTTTTAAAATTATATTATCAGTAATTTGAACAAATTTTTGAATTCCACCTTTTGGTTTATAAATAAGAGAATCTGTATCTTTTTCATATTTTTTATTAAATGTATCATTATCTATAATCCACCTATTATCATGACCGTTTACATCAATTATAGGCTCCCCATTAGAATCTGCTTTTATGGCAATCCAAGGCATATTTCCTTTTGCATCAGGCTTAATAAAATCTCTTTTTTCTAAGACTTCACCCTTATCTTTATCAGAGCTCCATGAAATTACTTCCTCTCCATTTGAGCCTTGTTTTGCTATTATTCTTGCAAATTTCTCAGCTTCTATTACCGAATTGTTTTTTAAAACTTCATTTACATATTCTTTTATATCAACTTTTACATACTCTTCCATATTTGATTTCTCCTGTTTTATTGTAAGTGTTTTTTTTAAAATAAGCTAGTTTTTTTCTAGCTTATTTACATTATTTAGATAATAGTTCACAGACTAAAGAACTTAACTCTGTTGGATTAGAAACCGGAAGTCCTTCAATTAGTCTTGCCTCATCATATAAAATTTTAGTGTATTTTTTTAGCATTTCTTTATCTGTTTTGTATAATTCTTTTATTTTTTTAGCAATATCATGTTCCTCATTTATTTCAAGAACTAATTTAGCATTTACATGTTCATCTGTTGGCATTGCATTAATTACTTTTTGCATTTCTACGGTAACCTCACCATCACTTGTTAAGCAAAGTGGATGTTTTTTTAATTTATTTGTGTATCTTATTTGTGAAACTTCATTGTTTAAAGATTCCTTCATAAATGAAAACATCTCTTTATCTTCTTCGTTTTTCTTTTTTAGAGCTTCTTTTTCTTCTTCACTCGATAAATCAAAATCATTTGATGCTACGTTAACAAACTTTTTGTCTTCGTATTTATCAAGCATTTTAAGTACAAATTCATCAACGTAATCTGTTAAATATAATACTTCCTTATTTTTGTCTTTTAGGCTTTCTACTTGTGGCATCATGTCTATTTTACTTATAGTCTCACCGCATGCATAGTAAATTGCATCATCTTCTTTATCCATCTTATTTACGTATTCTTTTAATGTTATGTTTTTCTTTTCCTTTGATGAATAGAAAATAACAAGTTCTTTTAGTTCATCTTTTTTAGCACCATAATTATCGTAAATGCCATATTTTATATTGACACCAAATGTTTTAAAGAATTCTTCGTATTTGTCTCTTTCGTTTTCAAGCATTAAGGAAAGTTCTTTTAAAACTTTCTTTTCAATTGTTTTTGCAATAACTTTTAATTGTCTGTTTTGCTGAAGCATTTCTCTTGATATGTTAAGTGATAAATCTGGAGAATCTACAACACCTTTTACAAAGTTTAAATAATCTGGAAGTAAGTCTTCGCATTTTTCCATTATTAAAACTCCGTTTGAATAAAGTTCTAGTCCTTTTTTATAGTCTTTTGTGTAAAAGTCGTATGGTGGGTTTTGTGGTATGAACATAAGTGCGTCATAACTAATTAAACCTTCAGCTTTAGTATGGATTATTTTAAGTGGCTTTGTATAATCTAAAAATTTATCTTGATAGAAGTTAAAGTATTCTTCTTCTTTTATTTTACTTTTGTTTTTCTTCCATAAAGGAATCATGCTATTTATTGGATCAGTTAACGTTTCTTTACCTGTTTTTTCATCTTTTGTTTCCATTTTTATTGGATAAGTTACGTAATCTGAGTATTTTTTTATAAGTGCTTGAATCTTGAATTCTTCTAGGAATTCGTCGTAGTTTTCACCTTCGGTATTTTCTTTTATATGAAGTGTTATTTTTGTTCCTACATCACTTTTATCTATTTTTTCTATTTCGTATCCACTAGCACCTTTAGATACCCACTTATAAGCATCACAGCCTGTTTTTTTACTTTCTACGCATACTTTATCAGCAACCATAAAGCTTGAATAAAATCCTACACCGAATTGTCCTATTATGTTTATCTTATCTTCTTTAGTTAAGCCTTCTTTAAATGCTAAAGAACCGCTTTTTGCAATGGTACCTAAATTTTCTGATAATTCGCTTTCTGTCATACCAATACCATTATCTTCTATAGTAAGTAATCTTTTTTCTTTGTCTATTTTAAGTTTTACGAATAATTTTTTCTTATCAACCTTTAATTTTTTGTTTGTTAATGATTCATAGTATAACTTATCTAATGCGTCAGAAGCATTTGAAATAAGTTCCCTTAAGAATATTTCTTTATTAGTATAAATTGAATTAATCATTAAATCTAATAGTTTTTTTGATTCTGCTTTAAATTGTCTTTTAGACATATTAGTCATCTCCTTGTTTATTTAAATCACAATTAAATTATAGTACCAACTATTAGCACTGTCAAGATGTTAGTGCTAATAAAATTATTAAAAAAAATTAAGAACTTTTTGCTCTTAATTTTAGTATAATCCGTGTAATTTAGATATATCATCGCTTGATAATTCATCTACGGTCCATATTCCAGCTTTCTTAGTTAAAGAAAGATCTATAGTATGAGTTGTTGTATCTTTTACGTCTTGCATTTTTTCTATTTTATAATCCATATATTTTTCTTCAGAGAATTTGCCATCTTGGTCATTAAATTTTTCTGGATTGTTTTTTAATTCTTCTTCAGCTTTTAAAATTGCACTGCGATAATTAAGTACCGTAACTTCAGTGGTTACCGTTGCAGTGTCATCTTTTACCTTAGTATCTTTTATTACGTAAGCGAACTGGTCATATTGTTTTTCCATTAGCTTTTGATACTTCATTTTTTGGTCATTTGTTAAATCTTCGTTTTCTATTGTTTCTTTTAATTGAGTTATTATGTTATCGTCTTTAGCTCTATATTTTTCAAAGAATGTTTCTACTGCTTTGTCTGGCTTGTTATCGTTAATTGCACAACTGCATCCAGTAAAAAGTAATAATGCACATAAAACTACTAATACCGTTTTAATACCATTTTTCATCTATTTTTTCCTCCTTCTGGTATTAACTTGGCATATAAAATTATTTTTATACTAATTTTTTAAAACTTTAATTAATGTTTTTAGTGTTTCTATCACGTTTAAATTAGCTTTTAAAACCTCATTTTTTAAGTTTTTATAAGCTTTTTCATTATCTTCTTCCACCTTATTAAAACACTCAAAATACATGTATTTTATTTCATCATTTTTTTTGCTTTCGTGTATTTTGTCTAAATATTTTGATAAAAGTAAAACTATTTTTGCCTCACGTCTTGTAAGACCGCTTATTTTTTTTACTTTTTTAATAACGTTATAATCTATTTCTTTTAAAGGTACATCTTCTTTTAAAACGTCATCTTCCTCATCAAATAAAAGCTTACTTTTTCCTATTATCTCTCCATTATCGTTAAGCAAAATTGAAAGTGCCACAACATCATTATAAATTACGCAAGCGTATTTAACTTTTTTTACAGTTCTTCCAAAAAAGATTTCTGTTTTATCTTTTATTTGATCTAAAAAGTTTTTTGAAACTACAGCATCATTATAGAAAATGTCATAAAGCGCGCTATCACTAACTTTTATAGAGGGCATTTTTTTTACGTGTTTTACGTCATCTTCTTTATTCCACTCATAAAATTCATATGGAATTTTTTTAAAATTAACTAAAATATCATAAATGTTTTTCATTTTTTTCTCCTTTATTTAAAATAGATAAATTAATGAGTATGAATCCTACCAAAAGGTAGTAAAACTCAGGTAATTTAACTATATAGCTTATGTATTCTTTAAAATTATACCCAAAAGCAAATAAATTTATGTATAAAATCATTGTCGAAAAACCAAGTACCATAAGTCCAAAACCTGTTATAAATAAAAAAATCTTTAAAGTTATTTTAATCACCTATTAAATAATATTTATTTTAAGTCAAAATTAGTATATAATGTAATAGATAAATAGGAGGATATAATGAACATTATAAAAGTTTTACAATATGTATTTTTAGGTATATTACAAGGTTTTACTGAGCCTATTCCAATATCGTCTAGTGGACATCTTTTAATAGCGAAAAAGTTATTTAATTTTAAGATGCTTAGCGACATGAACTTTGAAATAGTTGTTAACTTTGGTTCTTTTTTAGCAATTGTATTTTTGTATAGAAAAGAAATAATAAAGATAATATCACACTTTTTTGGTTATTTAAAAACTAAGAAGAACGAATATAAAGAAAATTATAAGTATGCTTGGTTAATAGTTATAGGAACCATTCCAGCAGGACTTTTCGGAATAATATTTAAAGATAAGATAGACTTGTTATCTAACAATGTTAAACTAGTTGGAATTGCTCTTTTAATTACGGCACTTGCTTTATTTTTAATAAAGGATTTTAAGGGTAAGAAGGATAAAAAGGACTTATCGGTAATGGATGCTATAACGGTTGGATTATTTCAAGTAGTAGCTTTATTTCCAGGAATTTCTAGAAGTGGTTCAACGGTAGTTGGTGCAATGACTCGTGATTTTAAAAGAAATACCGCTGTTAATTACTCGTTTATGCTTTACTTACCTATTAGCATGGCAACCATGGCTTTAGGTGTTAAGGATTTAATTAACACACCAAACATAGGTGGACTTGTAATGCCATACACACTTGGTATGATAGCAAGTTGTATCGTAACTTATTTCAGTGCTAAATGGTTTATTAACATAATGAAAAAAGGAAAATTAGGATATTTTGCTTTATATTGTTTAATAGTAGGTATACTTGTTATATTGTTTGTAAAATAAAAAGACCTAAGCTTAGGTCTTTTTTAGTTATAGTAAAATACCAATTATTATAACAATAATAAGTAATACTATTGATATAATTATCTTTTTTATTACGCTTTTCTTTTCTTCTTCAGTTAAATTATCCATAAAGTAAGCCTCCTTGATTATAAGTTAATATTATCATAAATATATAAAAACTTCAACTTAAAGGTGTAATAGAAAATTCTCTAAACCAACTATTTTATCTACCTTACCAGTTTTGATTTCATAGTCTAAATTATGAAGTTTTTTTAATATATCTTTTAATTCAAAGTCTGGGTAATTAGTTTCTAAAGCAAGTTTTACGCGGTATGGATGAACCTTTAAAGTACTTGCAATATCTTTACTCATAAAGCCTTCTTTAGATAGCAGTTTACTTTGGTATACAAGTGTAAACTGGCTTGCTAAAAGTGCAATTATTTTAATTGGTTCTTCTTTTAGAATCATTAAATCATTATAGCAAGAAAAAATCTTTTTAAAATCTTTTTTCATAATTGCATCACTTAAATCAAAAACGTTATCATTAAAACCCTTACTACTTATGTTTAAAATATCTTCTATAAAAATTTCTTTATCAGTATCTTTATAAATAATCATTTTATTTATTTCACTAAGTAATATATCAACGTTTTTACCTACGTAATCTACAAAGTAAGAGGCTGTTTTATAGTCTATTTTATATCCGTTATTCAAAAATTCTTTTATAACAAATTTTGGTAAATCTTTTTCATCTATTGATTCTTTATGAATTACGGTTACGTTTTTCTTTAGTAGTTTAACTATTTTTTTTCTTTCATCTAACTTATCTTGCACAACTGTTAAAATTACTATATTATCGTGACTTTCAGCATTAACATAACTTGTTAGGTAATCTATATCATGGTTAACACTTGTATTTGTACCCGTTAAAAATAATGCATTTTCCCCTATTACAGCCTTTTTATCGCCAAATAAAGACATGCAAGATGCTTCTTCTATTACCTCACTTACATTACTAGCTGATAAATCATACTTTACAACATCTATTATGCCATTTGTTATTTTATCTATTTCTCTTTTAATTAACCCGTAATCATTTCCATATATTAAATAAGTATTCATATTTACCACCTAAAAACATTATACAATAAAAAAAGAAACTATGCTAGTTTCTCTAATAATTCAGCCTTTTTCATTGAAGTGTACCCTACGATACCCTTTTCTTTAGCCATCTTCTTAAGTTCTGCAACTGTTAATTTTGATATATCGCTGCTTTCTTCTTTTTTAGGAGCAGCTTTTTTAGTTTCTTTCTTTTCTTCTTTTACTTCTTTTTTAGATGTTTTAACTTCTGCTTTTGCTTCCTTAGGCATCTTTCCTTCTAAAGCATCTTTTGCAACCTTAACTAATTCTGCGAATGTTTTAGGTTCGTTAATTGCTATTTCAGAAAGCATTTTACGGTTTATAGCAACACCTGCTTTTGATAATCCGTTTATGAATTTTGAATAACTAATTTCGTTTTCACGGCATGCAGCGTTGATACGTACTATCCATAATTTTCTGAAGTTACGTTTATTTTGCTTTCTATCTCTATATGCATATACGTATGAATGCATTACTTGTTCTTTTGCAGTTTTGAATAATCTATGTTTGCTACCAAAGTAACCTTTAGCTTGTTTTAATACCTTTTTACGACGTGCTTTTGTTACAGCACCATTTTTTACTCTTGCCATTATTTATTTCCTCCTTAATTCCTATATACTATAAAGTATCAATTATTCTCTTTAATCTGTTTGAATCTGCCTTACTTAAAGCTGATTTAGCTCTTTTTGTTCTGTTAAATGCAGAAGTTTTGCTACCAGTGTTATGTCTTGAACCTGGATGTCCTACTGTAATAGAACCACTTTGTCTTACATTTAAAACTTTTTTAGTACCCTTATGAGTCTTTTGTGTTTTCTTTGCCATAATATAATTCCTCCTATTTCTTAACTGGGCTAAGCATAGCCATCATATTTCTTCCATCAAGTGTTGGAGCACCTTCTAATGTTCCAACTTCTTTTAATTCATCTGCAAATCTTAGTAATACCTCTTTACCTTTATCGGTAAATTGCATTTCACGTCCTCTAAAACGTATGGATAATTTGATTTTATGACCTTTTTCTAAATATTTTTTTGCATTATTTAACTTAGTGTTAAAGTCATGTACATCAATGTTTGGTGACAGGCGGTATTCCTTCATTTCAGCATTATTTTCTTTTTGTCTTTTTTGAGATTCTTTTTGCTTTTTCTTCTTTTCGTATTTGAACTTATTATAGTCCATTAACTTACATACAGGATTTTCTCCGTTATTAATTAAAACCAAATCAAATCCAGCATAAGAAGCAAGCGTTAAAGCTTCATCCTTTGATTTAATACCAAGTTGTTCACCATTTGGGCCAATTACAAGCATTTGTTTTGCTCTTATTTGTTCATTAATTGGCATGTCTTTTTCTTTTGCTATATCAAGCACCTCCAAAATAAAAAGTGAATACGACATTAGTATCCACCTTAAAAAACGCTTGTTTATTTATCTATTTTTATTTGGCGTTTAACCCACTGTTTAATTACAATCGGGTGAGATGAATACTCGTCTTCTTTCCTTCATATCAAAATTACTTTATTAGTATACAACATATTTTATTATATTGCAAGCACTTTTATTCGTTTTATCTTAAAGTCTCTATTTGTTTTTCATAGTCTTCTTCATTCGTAATGTAAGAACCTGAAACTACCATACTACATCCTGCTTTTTTACACAAGTTAATAGTATCTTTATTAACACCGCCATCAATGCTTATTAATAAATCTTTAGGGGCAACTTTTTTTAATTGCTTTATCTTACTTATTACTTCTTTTTTAAAGGTTTGGCCACCTTTTCCTGGAGTAACACTCATAAATAAAACCAAATCTATATCATTTATATAAGGCATAAGCTTTTCTATGCTAGTTTCTGGATTTATTGCAAGACCTACTTTTGTTTTACTTTCCCTAACATATTTAATCAAGCTTGAATCTTTTATTATTTCTACGTGAAACGTAAGTAAATATGGCTTAAGAGTTAAATACTTTTCTATCATACTATAATCTTGCACCATCATATGAACATCAAGCTTTTTTTTAGAAAGTTGTGCTACCTTTTTATAATCTTCAAACAAAAAGGCTTTATTTTTAACAAACTTTCCGTCCATTACGTCAACATGAAGAAAGTCTGCACTTGATTCATTAACTTTTTTTATAGCATAATCTAATCTATTACATTCTTTTAATATTGATACAGAAACTTTCATATTCCTACCTCTTTAACTCTTCTATGCTTTCTATAAATTTCTTATAGTTTTCATATCTTGTTTTTCTTATTTTACCATTTTCTACTAATTCTTTTATATAGCATCCATCTTCTTTTAAATGCATGCAGTCTTTATATTTACATTTGTCTTCGTTTTCATAAAATTCTTTAAAGTTATCTTTTATATCTTTTTTATCCATTCCGTTAAAATCAAGGGATGAAAAACCTGGAGTATCTGCAACTAAGCCGCCTGCTACTTCTAAAAGTTCAACGTGTCTTGTTGTATGTCTTCCTCTTCCTAACGCTTTAGAAATTTCCCCTGTTGCTAAATTTAAACCTTCTTTTAAACTATTTAGTAAAGATGACTTTCCAACTCCTGTTTGGCCTGTTAAAACACTTAATTTACCCTTTAAAAGGCTTTCTATGTTAGTTAGATCATTGTTTATAAAAACCTTATATCCAATACCTTTATAATAATTAATTGCCTCGTCTATTTCACGTGTAGAATCTAAAAGATCATACTTAGTAAAACAGATAACCGGAACAACGTTATTATACTCTATTACAACAAGCATTTTATCTAGTAAGTTACTAGAAAAATTAGGCTCTTTGCAACTTACTAAAATTATTGCCTCATCTATGTTTGCAATAGGAGGCCTTATAAGTTCATTTTTTCTTGGTAGTATATTAGTTATTATGCATTTTTCTAAATCAAAATCAACCATATCACCAACTAAAGGAGAAATTTTTTGATATCTAAATTTCCCAATTGATGAACATTCGTAATACTTTTTATCGCATTCAACGGTCCACTTATTACTTATTAGTTTTATTACTCTACCTTTCATCTACTATTCCCCATCTGTTACTGCTTTGGTAGTTGTTGTAGTTGCTTCTGGCTTTTTAGAGACAACAACTTTAAATGTTTCTCCGTCAAACACTTCTTCACCTGCTTTTGGAGATTGTGCAAGTATTATATTTTCTTCTCCGTCAGATTCTTTATAAGTAACCTTTATTGTTAATCCATATTTTTCACAAAATTCTTCTGTTCTATCAAGTGTCCATGAATCAGTTACCATATCAGGATAAGTAGATAATATCTTAGGAATGTATAAAACTATTTTTTCTCCCTTTGATAGTTTTTCTCCTTGTTTTACACTTTGGTCTATAACTAACTGTTTTTTATTAGTATAACTAGACGAATCTTCTACTTCTTTTTCTTCTATTGTTACCTTTATTCCAAGTAATTCTAACTTAGCCTTTACTTCGTATGCATTTTGACCAGTATAGTCTTCTACCTTAGTTTTACTTGTTCCAGATGAATAATATATGGTTATTGTTGTTCCTTTTTTTGCATATCTATTTTTAGCTGGATCCGTTTCGATTACTAAGTTTTCATCAACGTCGTCACTTGCTTTCTTTTTAGAATCAACCTTAAAGCCTTCTTTTTTAAGCATCTTTTCAGCCTTTGATATTTCCATGCCAGATACATCAGGCACTTCTATATCTTTTGATGAACTAAGTTTTGGAAAAACAATAATAACAAGAATAAAGGCTGCTGCTAAAACACCAATTATTGAAAATAGTATGGCAAGTCTTTTTTTGTTACCTCTTTCTATTTTCTCATCTTCCGTTATTTGTTTGATTTCAGGTTCTTCTTTTGTACTTTTCTTTGTTTCTTTTAAAGTATTTGCCCTTGTATCAGAAAAGTCTGTTTCAGGATATTTAAATGTTATTCTCTCTTCATTTTCCCTATCTTCATCTAAACAAGTTTTTATATCATCAGCCATCTCCCTAACGTCATGATATCTGTTTTTAGGATTTTTAGCGGCTGCTTTTAATATTATGTTCTCAACTGATTGAGGCACAACTGGGTTTAACTCGCGTACTGAAGGAAGTGGTTCTTTCATGTGTTTTAAAGCTATTTCAACTGCGCTATCGCCTCTAAAAGGAACTCTTCCAGTTAGCATTTCAAACATTAAAATTCCAAGTGAATAAATGTCGCTTCTAATTGTTGAACCTTTTCCACTTGCTTGTTCTGGTGGAAGGTAGTGAACGCTTCCCATAACTGAGTTTGTTTGGGTTAATTGAGCACTATTTAAGGCCATTGCTATACCAAAGTCAGTTATTTTAACAAGGCCACTATCTTTTATCATTATGTTTTGTGGTTTAATATCACGGTGTATTATGTATGAATCGTGGGCACTCTTAAGTGCATCTAATAACTGAAGCATAATGTCCATTGTCTCAGGAAGAGATAAAACTCCACGTTTTTTTATTAATTGTTTTAAAGTTTTACCCTCGATATATTCCATTACGATGTAAAAGTTCCCATCATCTTCACCAACATCATATATCTCAACTATGTTAGGATGAGATAATGATGAGGCTGATAGTGCTTCTCTTTGAAATCTTCTTACGAATTTTTCATCACCTGCAAGGTCTCCTCTTAAAACTTTTACCGCAACACGTCTATCTAAAATGGTATCACGAGCTAAATAAACATTAGCCATTCCACCTTCACCAATAAGTTTTAAAATTTCATAACGATCATTTATTAATTGCCCTTTTGCAATCATAACTATTCACCACTTTCCTTTTGTAAACATGCGATGGATATGTTATCAGTTCCACCCCTTAAATTACTCTTTTTAATTAATTTAACTATTTTTTCTTCGATTGTTAAATCACTATTTAACACTTTTTCTATTTGACTTACGCTAAGCATGTTAGTTAAACCATCACTACACAAGAATATTCCGTCACATGATGTATCAACATCAAATATATCTACGTCTATTGGATTGTTAGCTCCAAGCGCTCTCATAAGTACGTTTTTTCTTGGATGGTTTACTGCTTCTTCCTTGGTTAATTCACCTGTTTCAACCAAAAGATTAACTAGCGTATGATCCTTTGTTACCTTGTATAAATTTCCACCCTTAAATACAAATCCAGAAGAATCTCCAACGTTACCAAATAAAATATAATCTTTTGTTACAATAGAAAGAACAAGAGTCGTACCCATTCCCTTACTTTCAGGAAATTCATCAGTATACTTAAATATATCATCATTTAACTTACTTACGTTTTCTCTTATCCAGTTAACCGCAGCATCTTTTTCGCCTACTGAGGATAAGTTTTTAAACTTTTCAGTAAGACCATTTACAACGATTGATGATGCAACTTCACCTGCTTTGTGACCGCCCATTCCGTCTGCTACAACAAGCAAATACTCACCAGATAAATTTTTAACAATCATAACAGAATCTTCATTATGGGTTCTAACCTTTCCCGTATCAGATATATAATATGCTTTCATTTTTAACTTTCCTTTCCTATTTGCTCACTTCTAAGTTGTCCGCAAGCTGCAGATACTTTAGAACCAAACTCTCTTCTTATTGTAACGTTTATGTTTCCTTCTTTTAATATATCATAAAATCTATTAATTGTCACTTTAGGAGAAGTTTTATACTCTATGTGTGAAGTTTCGTTATATGGTATTAAATTAACGTAGCAATTAACTCCTTTAAGCAAATTGACAAGCTTTATGGCACACTCTTCGCTATCGTTTACACCCTTTAATAAAATATATTCAAAAGTTACGCGGCGATTAGTTTTTTCAATATAATCTCTTACCGCATCCATTATATCTCCTATCTTATAGGCCTTATTAATAGGCATTATTTTATCTCTTACTAAATCAGTTGGAGCATGAAGACTTATCGCTAAATTAACGCCAGCCTTTTCTTTTGTAAACTCTTTTATTTTAGGAACAATACCGCAAGTTGATACAGTAATATGTCTTATTCCTATGTTTATTCCCTTAGGATCATTTATTATGTTAATAAATTTCATTACGTTATCATAATTATCAAATGGTTCTCCTATACCCATTAAAACAACGTGACTTACTCTTTCTTTTATATCTTCTTCTACTTTTAGTATTTGAAGCACTAACTCAAACGCAAATAGATTCCTTACCTTTTTTAGTCTACCACTTTCACAAAAACGGCATCCCATATTACAACCAACCTCAGTTGATACACATAAGCTGTTGCCATAATCATGATTCATTAAAACAGCTTCTATTTTGTTTCCATCATAAAGTTCAAATAAATATTTTTTAACGTCAACATCACTTTGCTTTTTAACTAGTTTAATCGTATCCATACTAAAGTTTTCTTTTAAATACTTAATCAAATCTTTTTTTAAATTGGTCATTAAATCAAATGATGTAACTCTTTTTATATAAAGCCAGTCAAAAACTTGTGCTGCTCTAAATTTAGTTTCACCAATTTCTAAAAAATAATTTTCTAAATCTTGTTTTGTATAATTATAAATATTGTTCATAAATACTCCTTTATATCAATAATAATTATACCAAATATAAAGATAAAGGTTAATTAAATTAAACAAATATTATAAAGAAAATGACTAATTAATGCGCTATTTACACACTTTTATGTATATATTTTGTTTTAATAGAAAATACTATTTATGGAGGTTATGAAAATGAATGATAGTAATAAAAGTATTAAATGTGAAGTAGAATCTTGTAAGTACAACAATAAAGCTGACAGTTATTGTACTTTAAATGAAATAAAAGTAAGCTCAACATGTGATAACTGTAATGCTAGAAAAAAAGAAACAATCTGTGATAGTTTTAAAGAAAAAAATAGCTAACCAAAGCTATTTTTTATCATATTTATCCATGTTTTCGCATATTAAAGCATCAGTATATTTTCTTGATAAATCGTAATCTTTTTTATTCTTTATGGTCCATATAACTATTTTCTTTTTATCTTGTTTAAGTGATAAATAATTATTTGGAAGACCTTTTACATCATATGAAATAAAATCAGTTTTAAAAAATAAATCAAGTATCAAAGTTTTTCCAATAATGCTTTTTAAGCGGTTTGAATCATTTTTAAAATTACTGGATAATAACCCAATTGGAATATTTTTAGTATTTCTTTTAAGCCATAAAAGAGACATAGGATAAAAACTTTGAATGGCATAAAGGCCTTTATAATTAGAAAGTTCATTTATAAGTATTTTCTCTAAAACGCCATATCTATTATAATACTTAGTTTCTATTAGAATTGGAACTCTGCCATTTACTAGTTTTATAACATCACTAAATAATGGCACTTTTTGTGTTGTATCAAAAAGATTATACTTTAATAATTCTTTATAGGTTAAATCTTTAACCTTTTTATTTACGCCGCATACTCTTTTTAAGTTGTCATCGTGAAACACAACTAATTTTTTATCCTTAGTTAAACGAACATCAAGTTCTATCAAGTAATTATTATCAATCGCTTTTTTAAAGGCTAAAACAGAGTTTTCTGGAATGCCTTTTTTATTGTTGTAATAGCCGCGATGTGCAATTAAACTGCGCGATAAAAATTCAAGATCTTTCATATCATCACCTGTTACTATTTTATTATTTCACACCACTCTTTTTCTTTAAAACCCACAAATACTTTATCTTTAGTAACTAAAATAGGTCTTTTAACCAGCATACCATCACTCGATAATAAATCTAGTTTTTCGTCATATGACATATTAGCAAGTTTATCTTTTAAATTTAAGTTTTTATAAACAAGCCCGCTTGTGTTAAAAAATGACTTTATGTCCTTACCAGATAATTTAATAAAAGAGTCTAATTCTTTTTTACTTGGATTATTTAGTTTTATATCTCTAAGTTCGTATGCTACGCAATTATCTTTTAAATATTTTTCTGCCTTTTTACAAGTAGAACATTTAGGATAACATATAAAAGTATTCATAATTAATCCTCCTTAAATAAATCGTTAAAAGTCTTTGGCACATCACATAAAAAGTTCATTTTTCTTTTAGTTTTAGGATTTATAATCTCAAGGTTATAAGCATGAAGCATAAGTCTTTTAAAATGATTTTTTTTATTTCCATATTTTTTATCGCCCACTATCGGAGTATCTATATCACTCATATGAACCCTTATTTGGTTTTTACGACCAGTTTTTATTTCAATATCTAACATAGAATACTTTTTGCTTTCTTTTAAAACCTTATACTTAGTAATAGCTAATTTTCCATTTTTAGAGTCATTGCTGGAATATACCAAAAGTGTTTTAGTTTCTTTAAGATATGATTTAATAGTACCACTTTTTTCTTTTAAAATACCTTCTACAACTGCAATATATCCTCTTTTTATACATAATTTATCCCAAGCATTTTGATAATTATATTTAACACTTTGATTTTTGGCAAACATAACAATACCTGACGTATCTTTATCTAGTCTATGAATTATAAATACTTTAGCTTTTGGATTACTTTTTTTAACATATGATGATACCTCATGAAATAGCGTTTTTTCCTTTTCTTTAGGAGTTGACACGGTAAGCATTCCACTAGGCTTATTTACAACTAGTATTTCTTTATCTTCATATATTATATCTAATTTCTTTTTTCTTTTTTTCATAATAAACCTCTTTCAAAAATTATAACACAAAAAAAGATTTATTTAAGATGCTTTAATAAAAATAAATACAATTATTACTATTAATAACAATATCGATATTCCAAGCAATATAAATAAAATCTTATTTGTTCTATCTAATTTTGATTTTAACTTTATAACTGACAAATCAAGAGCCTTTGTTTTTTCTAAAAGTTCATCTAAACTTAAAACTTCTGTTTTATCCGTTGCCTTTTTATTCATAATTAAACGCTCCTTTTTAAGAAAAAAGTGACAATTAACGTCACTTTAATAATTAATAATTATTTGCTTTTTTCTCAAAGAAACTTTGTGGATGAGCGCATACTGGACATACTTTTGGAGCTTCTTCTCCTACGTATACATATCCGCAATTACGGCAAATCCAAACTGTTTCTTCACCCTTTTTAAATACTAAATCATCATTTACATTTCCTAATAATTTCATGTATCTTTCTTCGTGGTGTTTTTCTATTTTAGCTACTTCTTCAAAAAGAGTTGCTATCTTATCAAATCCTTCTTCTTTTGCAGTTTGGGCAAACTCTTTATACATGTCTGTCCACTCATAGTTTTCACCTTCTGCTGCTGCTTTTAAGTTTTCTTTTGTTGAATGAATATCTCCGCCATTAAGTAGTTTAAACCATATCTTAGCGTGTTCTTTTTCATTATTAGCTGTTTCTTCAAAAATACTAGCTATTTGTTCATATCCTTCTTTTTTAGCCTTACTAGCAAAATATGTATACTTATTTCTTGCTTGACTTTCTCCTGCAAATGCAGCCATTAAATTACTTTCTGTTTTACTTCCTTTTAATTCCATAATTAATAATTCCTTTCTTTTTTACATTTTTCACATATTCCATTTATATTAAAACTACTATCAGTAATTTTAAAACCTGTTTTACGTTCTATTTCTTTTATTTCTTTCTGATCAAGTTTTGGCGTGATATCTATTACCTTACCACACGTCGTACATTTTAAATGGTTATGCAAACATAACGTTTTATCAAATCTATCATTACCATCATCAAGTTCTATTTTTCTTATTAATCCTTCCTTTGCCAAAGTATTTAAGTTTCTATAAACTGTACCTAAACTTACGTTAGGTATTTTTAATTTTACTAGTTCATAAATTTCTTTAGCATCTGGATGACTATTAGAATTTAAAACCGTATTTAACACTTCTTCACTCTGTTTCGAATACCTCATATATAACTCCTAAGTAGTAATGATTACTACTTAAGTATACTTCAAATTAAATTATATGTCAATGGTTTTATTTGTTTTTTTCTCTATTTTGTAATTAACATATTCTCTTAATAGTGTGTATAAAACAGATGATATTGGTATACTTATTATCATTCCAATAAAGCCAAATATAGAGCCTCCAATTAATACTGCAACAAGAGCCCAAAGAGCTGGAAGGCCAACTTGCTTACCAACTATCTTAGGATATGTAAAATTATCATCGAATTGTTGAAGAGCAAAAAATGCTATTGTATACCATAATGCATTCATTGGATTTGATACCGCAACTAAAAGTGCTCCAATAACAAGAGTAATAAACGCTCCAACATAAGGTATTAAAGCTGTAACAGCAAATAAAACACCTAAAATTAATGCATAAGGTAACTTTATTATTGATAAAATTATAAAGAATTCAAAACCAGTTAATGCAGCATCTAAACATTGACCAGTTAAAAACTTAGTAAACGTAACATTAGTTAGTTTAACTATTCTAACTACTTCATTTGATGCTTTTAAAGGCATAAATGCTTTTAATAATTTCTTTGTTTGTCTAGTTAAATTTTCTTTATCTGCTAGTATATAAATCGCAATAATAAATCCAAGGAAGAACATAACAAGTTTCGATATAGTACTTGATAAAAATGATACTACAACATTTACTATGTTACCCATATGAATTCCGCTTGTTGACAATATATTTTTAACGTCAATGTTTTTGATATAATCTTTAAAGCCTGGATATAATTCTTGAGCTTTATTTGATATATCGTTTACCCAGTTGAAATTAGATGGTAAGTTACGGCTTATTTGTCCTACTGCTTCTATAACTTCTGGAATTATTAAAAATAAAATAAGTCCTAAAATACCAAAGATTAAAACAATCGATAATATAAGAGAAATTAATCTTATAAACTTCTTATGCTTTCTTTTATCAATATTAAATATTTTTCTTTCAATTTGTTTCATTGGAACATTTATTATAAATGCTATTGCAATTCCAACTATTATAGGCATTGCAAGTTTTAATACGAATTTTATAAAATCAAAAAATAAATTATAATTAAACACGCACCATAAAACTATACCTGCAAAAATAATAAGCTCCGTTAATTGTTTTTTTAACTTTTTAGTCATGATTTTATTTCCTTTCTACTTTCTTTATAATTATAACATGTTTTTCTTTTTTAGTATAATTGCAATTATTATTGATAAAACAAATGAAAAAGCAATTATTAAAATAAAGCTTATGTTGGATTTTCCCATATCTCCTAAAGGAACATTCATTCCTATAAATGATGAAACCATAGTAGGTATTGAAAATACTATTGTAATTCCCGCTAAAAACTTCATTACATCATTTAAATTATTAGAAATTATAGTTGCGTAAGTATCTGTCATACTAGTTAATATTTCACGGTATATACTAGCCATTTCAATTGCTTGTTTATTTTCTATCATTGCATCTTCTAACAAGTCCATATCATCTTCATAAAGAGTAAGTACGTTTCCTTTTACAAGTTTTTCAAGCACTACGTCATTAGCTTTTAAAGAAGTAGAAAAATAAACCAATGTTTTTTCAATGTTAAGAAGGTCAACTAATTCTTTGTTATCGGTAGACTTATGAAGTGTTTCTTCTTTTTTATTTATATAATTATTAATTGAGGTAAGTTCTTTTTGATAAACACCTGCTACCCTAAGTAAGATTTGAATTACAAATTTCGTTCTTTTTTTAATATCAAAATTTTTTATTCGATTATTTTTAAAGTCATCTAAAAACGTCTGTTTTTTAAGGGATATTGTAATAAAATACCCATCATTATTAATTATTATACCAAGAGGATCTGTATTATATTTATGTTTATATCTTGAATCCGTCATATAAGGTGTATCAACTACTATTAAAGTTGCGTTTTCACCTATCTCAGTTCTAGGTAGTTCTTCGTCATCGGTAAGTTTCATAAGTAAATCTAAATCCGTATTTGTCTTTTCTGATACCTCTTTTATCTCATCATTAGTTGGTTTTATTAAATCTATCCAGCAACCTTTTCTTAAATTTTCTAGTTCTTTAAATCTCTTTTTGCTATCAGTTGTATAAATATTTATCAATTCAATCACTTCCTTTATTAATATCTAAATATAAATTATCTTAATGGATGTTTATACTTTTTTGTTTTAGAAACAACTAAATATTTATTTTCATCAAGACTTCTAAATTTTTTTCTTTCATCCTGCGGCATATTATATATTTTTTCTGCTATATCAATATGTAATATACCAAATAAATGATCATACTCATGTGAAAACACCGTTGCCTTAAAGCCTTCAAATACCTCTGTTTTCAAATTAAAATTCTGATCAAAATACTCTACTCTTATACTGTAAGGTCTTTTGACAAGCCCCATATTATCCATACAACTAGCACAAGCTTCCCAATAGTAGGTTTCTCCTTTTTCTTCTAATATACATGGATTTATCATAACTATTTTTTTATCTTCAAAATCATTTTCTTTTAAAGCATCATATTCATCAGTTTTCATAATGTATATAATTTTTTTAGGAATCCCAATTTGAACTGATGCAAGAGCCATTAAATTGCCATTACTTCTACAATAATTAGATAATATTTCTATTTCCTGTTTTAAATCAGGATCACCCTTTAACACGTCAGATGAGGTTTGCCTTAAATATTTTTCATCATGTTTTATCGTTCTTAATCTGTATTTTTCTTCATCATATTTCATATTCATATATTTCTCCATGAGTAGGTTTAAACTCTAAAAAATCCGTATTAGAATCATAACCTATTATATTATAATTAATCGCTCTTATAGTTGCAGCGTGAGATACTATTAAAACCGTCTTATAATCTTTTTCTTTTAAGTTGTTTAGAAAAGATGATGTTCTTTTAAGTATATCTTTAACTGGTTCTACACCATATGAATCATTGTTTAGTTTATAATCCCAGAATTTTAATTTTTCATATTCAGCATATTTTTTCCCTTCAAATTCTCCTAAATTTCTTTCAATTAAAAGTTCATCAGTAATAATTTTATACTTATTATCTGTTACTATGCTAGCAGTTTCTAAAGTTCTTTTAAGAGGAGATGAAATACATATATCAAAGTTTATATCTTTTAACTTTTCTCTTATATCTTTTGCCTCTTTTTTTCCAGTTTCACTAAGTTTTATATTAACCCGGCCCTGCATCAATCCTTTTTCGTTCCAAGGTGTTCTTCCATGTCTAATTACATATAATTTCATATTAATCTCCCTTTAATATTTTTATATATTTTTCCTTTTCTAAATCACTTATAAATGCTGCATTAATAGCGTTTATGTTAAAGGTTAAAAAGTCTTTATCAGTAAAGTCAAAGCAAGATTTAAGACGTTCATACTCATTGGATAAAGAAACGTTTGATACCGTGTTATTATCAGTACTAACAGTTATTAAAACACCCTTTTCATATAACTTTTTTATAGGATGATTCTTATATATTTCTACTGCTTTAGTTTGAAAATTACTTGTTGGGCAAACCTCTAAAGTAACTTTATTTTTTATAACTTCACTTGTAGCATAATTATCTTCTATTATTCTAATTCCATGACCTATTCTTTTTGCACCAAAACTTATTGCATCTAATACACTACTTGCATCATCTGCTTCTCCGGCATGAATTGTAAAAGGAATATTCTTTTCTTTAGCTATCTTAAATAACTCTTCATAATCCTTTGTTTTAAAGTGTTTTTCATCACCTGCTAAATCAAGTGCAACTACACCCTTATTTAGATATTTTTCTGCAACTTCTATCGTTTTTAAATTATTTATATAACTTGCGCCCCTCATCATACATAAAATTACATTTATTTTTATGTTACTCTTTTTAAAACCTTCTATAACAGAAAGCACAATATCATCATAAGATAATCCTTTTTTTGTATGTAATTGTGGTGCAAATCTAACTTCTGCATATATTATGTCATCTTTTTCTAAATCTTCGCCTAATTCCCTTGCGATTCTACTTAAATTTTCTTTTGTTTGCATAACTTTTATTGGCATATCAAACTTAGTTAAATATTCTGTTAAACTACTATTATAATCACTTACATGTAACTTATTTTCTATGTTCTTTTCATTTACACCTAGAAGTTCTGCTACCGTACTTTCTCTTACACTTCCATCTAAATGTAAATGTAATTCTACCTTTTTCATATCCACTCTCCTTAATTATAATTATAACTCATTTTTATTTCAAAAAAAATATTAATCAAATAAATGATTAATATTATTACCTAGTATAATCAAGATACTGCTTTTTATATTTTATTATTTTCCTATTCTAAAAGCTGGAGATACACCATAATTACCCACAGCACCTCTTACATCAAAGGAACCATCACTTCCTACAGCAATAAAATATGCATTCCCTGTTCCTTCTGGAGTACGCAACCAAAAAGGTGATGCTTCATCATTATATTTTTTTACCGCAGTCGCATAATTACTAGCATTTACTCCTATTTTCTTATAATAATCTAGTTGTCTTGTATTGTTCTCAGCCGTATCAAATTGGTGCATAACTCCATCATAAAATCCATAGGTATCATTAACTTTATCCCATATTTCCATAGCAGATGGTAAATATAATTTATTATTTGAAATGAAATTATCAACATCGTTGGCACCGTATCCTGAAACTACCATAGTATCTAATATATTATTTTTTAAATTTTCTGGTAACGCATCATATATTGTTGAATTTACATATTTTGCCATAGATGATGCAGGCCAACCTCCCACGTTTGATAATTCTGAGTTCATATTGTGCTTTACTATAATATCACTGAATTCTATTACAAAACCACAAGCCGTTTGTGAAAAAACCTCATTATGACATTCATCAGGTACAGTTTTATTTGCCACTCTAACAGTATGTGTACCTAAATCTCCCATGTCTATTTCTTTTTCATCACCTATATTATATGCATCTGTATTATTATTTTTTACTGCATTAACTATTGTTTCCCAACTATCTGTTGAAAAAGATACTGGTTCTGAAACAGATGAACTTGACTGACCCGTACTAGTTACTTTTTCATCTGTTTGAACAAAGTTTAACTTATATGATAATGATATTGTACTTGTTGAGGTAGGTAAATCTTCTTTAGTTAAGTCTTTTATAAACTCTATTGTTATTGTAAGGTTCCTTATTTCTCCAGCTGATAGGATGTCACCTTCTGAAACTTCTTTTCCATCTTTATCAGTTACCTTAAACGTTAAATATTTTTTTCTGCTCACTTGTTAATTCTGTTTTTTCTATCTTATCTATTTTTGCATTAATAGTTCCTTTATTTACTAAATCTACTGTATACGTAACTTTATCTCCTGGTGTTGATAAACTAACGTTTATACCTGTTATTTCGGCAGACTTAGACTCTTCTATCTTTGCTGTTCCAGTAGTTGTTGCTGTTCCAACACTAACTGGTTCTGACAAGTTTTCAAACTTTATTCCCCATTTTGCTGCATCTAGATATGCAGTACCATTTATGTTTAATGTGGTTGATAGGGCTGCAAATGCAATCGTTAATCCTGCAACTACTATTAATAGTACAGTTATAACTAACGCTTTTGTTCTTCTTTCTTTTTCCATATTTACTTTCTCCTACTTCTATTATTAACTTTTATCATTTTATCATACACAAATAATTTTTATATAACCTTGGAAGGCTACTTTACTTGTTTATAATATCATATACCCCCCGTCAAGTTTACATTTTTAATTTTTTTGGCTGTGGAAATAAAATGTCAAATATACATTTTTATATTTTTTTATAACAAAAAAGTTCTGCAATAAAAACATTGCAAAACCTATATTTAAAAATTTATTTTTTCTTACTTTCCCTTAAGGCTGCTAACACAACAAGAATAATACCTGTTATAAGTAAATATACCCACCAAGGCATTTTACCCCACAATTCAAAAGTTTGAATTATAACTGTTAAAACAAGCGTTACATAACCTGTTACACTATAAGATTTATATTTGAATGCTAATCCTATAATTATACTTAAAACAGATATAATACCAAGTGTTAAACCTACTTGAAGATTTATGTTAAATATAAACATAACAAACATAAGAGAAAGTATTACACCTTCAATTATATTAGATACATCTTCTTCCACATTAAATACTTTTCTTAACAATAATGTAATAGGAATCATATAAATAAACAAGCTTAATATATCTTTTATAACATTTACATCTATTGTTTTTAAAAGTAAGCTTAAAGGATAAATTATAAATGAAATTACAGTATATTTCATTCTTTCATCAGCATAAATTAAATATAATATAATAAATAAAATAATACTTATAATAGAAGATATAAAATTATTGAATCCTAAATTATTAATAAGACAAATAATTAGCACTAAACTTATAATACTATGAAATGCTTCAAATATTATATTTCTTTTTTCATAAAGAATTCTAAATAATATTTGATTTATTACTAATAATGTTATTATACCTATCATATATAAATTATCTAATTTATCAGCAGAAACATTCAAAAAAGAAATTATACTAAAAAATATTAAATAATTAAAATATGTTTTAGATGATAAAGTATATTCTTTTTTTAATAAAAGTGCTACTACATATAACAAAATTAGATATATAAACATTATACTTGGACTAGTTATTGATAAGGCTAAAGCCGAGATAAAAATAAATTCTAATACGATCTTATCATTTTCTTTTAAAGCATTTAAAAACTTTCTAGTTAAAATAAGTAAAGATGGAATTAGTATAATCATTGATAAGTCTTTTTTTATAGAATAATTAAAACTTAAATTACTTATAATCATAATTATTGGAATACTAACTAATGATAAATATAAATATTTTTTATTATTAGTTTTATTTAATATTGCAAAAATTATTAAAAGTATAGTTGTAATTAGACTACTTATTAAAGTATACTTATTTAATCCAATTAACACACTAGATAAAGATAATATACATAAAGCATCTAAAAGATTCTTAGAAAATTCATCCTTACTCATAAGACTATATATAATTAATAATAAATATATTATAAACGCAGTTACAAAATACATAACGTTAGAAAAATATGAACATAAGCTTTGAATAAAAAGCCCAATTATAAGAATTATAAGATAACAATTTTTAACTTTATTTTTACGTATAGTAGAAACTATTGTTGCAATTATTAAACAAGTATTTATAACCATTATTACATCTATTGCTTTTATATTTTTTATTATAAAAGGTTGAATTAAAATACCTATTGCAAGCATTATCAGATATATTGGTTCAAATATGATATTAATAATTTTTAACTTATCTTTATTTAAAGATCCTATAAAAGTTAACACTATATATATAAAAGAAATTATAGGTGTCATTATAATGCATTCTTTAACAAAGCAAATGATAAATATTCCAAGACAACCTTGTATGTAACTTACTATAACAGATGTTGTTTTCACATAATTATTATTAGAGATATAATAAACTATATATGATATAAGTCCTGATATTACAAAAGCAAATGAAGATGTTAAAAGGTTTTTAGAAAACATTACAAACCAAATAACAAGCATTGTTTCATACAAAACAGAAAATATGTTTAATACTTCATTATCTTTTGGTCTAATTATTATAAAGTTAAGTGACAATGATATTATAAAAAATACTAAATAAAGTTTTTCTAATAATAAATTATTTGAAAATAATTGATCAAAAGAAAAGTAAAAATATGCAAAAGTAAAGATAATACTTACTAATATATTAAAAATATTAAATTCTTTTAAATTATTAAATATCTTATTTTTAAATATATTTATTAACATTAAAATAAATGATGTAATTACAAACGTTAAACAAACATTTTTAATTATCCCATAAATGAGCAAAAATATTCCTGCAAAAAAACATATAAGAGAAAACAAATATTTATTACTTTTTATAATATTTTTTCTAATTAATGTAACTAAAGCTTCCATTAAAAATGTAACACTTAAAAATAAGGTACTATATTTACCAGTTAGTGAAAATAAATTTCCAAACAAGTTAAAGTATCCTGCACATAAAAACGTTGTCGGAAGTAAAATAGTACTTATTAACGTTAAAGCATTTCCTGTTTTTTTAACTTTAAAAACATACTTTAATAAAATTCCAAGTACAAAAAACAAAAGTGTTTCCCCGCCTAAAATCAAGACTTTAATAAAGTTAGAATACAACTTCCAAGTTGAAGTTGCAAATATTATTGATGCCAAAATAATTAAAAATACACCTATGCTAAGCATCAATTGAAATCCGCAAGTTTTTTCTTTTTCTTTTTTTATACTACCATTTTGATTATAAAAATTAATATTGTTATTATTAGTTGTATCATTATTTTTATTTGTAAAATAAAAAACTAAAAACAAACCAAGTGATAATATACCAATTAATCCATACATAAAACCAACTCCTTATCATAACTAAATTATATCACAAATAAAAAGCCTATAAAAGGCTTTTAGGTGCGTTATAAATAATAAGTTCATGTTGACATCTAGTTGCAACAACATAGTATAAATATCTTTCTTTTTTAGTATACATATTATCTTTAGAAGTATATGAAATTACTGAATCAAATTCTAATCCTTTTGATAAATAACTAGGTACTATAACTAAGTTTTTATTAAATTTCTTATCCTTATCTTCCATTAAACTAATTTCATTTATTTGTTGTTTTAGAAAATCATAAAGCATTATAGCATCTTCCTTATCCTTAGTTATAATGGCAAGAGACTTATACTTATCCTTTAAATTATTAATATCATTTATTAAATATTTTATATCATCTCTAAATTTAACTGGGATATTACTTTCTCGTCTTATTGCACTAATGTGTTTTAAACCTAATATTTTATTTGTATACTCTATTATCTCCTTAGATGAACGATACGTTTTATTAAGCTCTACATACTTACTATTATCATTTAATATATTTGTTAAAACTTCTAAAGTTTCATACTTTTGATAAGGATTAATTGTCTGATTAACATCTCCTAATATCGTAAATGAGGCTCTTTTAAATATTTTACTTAATATTACATACTGCATTTCATTATAATCTTGAGCTTCATCTATTACTATCTGTTTTATTAAATTACTATACGGAAAACCATTAAGTAATCCTTTTAAGTAAATAAAGCATAAGGCATCCTCATAATTTATTTTCTTAATGTTAAGTTTTATGCTTTCTTCACTTTTATAAACACTTACAAATGATTTGCTTATATAAAGTTCAGTATATAATTTTCTATAATCTGGTTTTATGTTAATATTTTCTTTAATGTTTTTTATAAAAGTTCTTTTCATTTTACCAACACTTAATCCTAACTTATCACATAAGTGTTCTGCCATTAATTCTATTCTAGAAAATAGCGGCATCTTATTATATCTTTCTTTTAAAAGATAATTTAAATAATCTTTTTCTATTTTATGAAACTTAGTTTCTATATCATTTGTTATCATTATTTTATCTTCTATTTCTTTTACGTAACCTTCTATTATAGGAATCATTTTATTTGATAATTTAAATTTTACAAACTCTTCATTAGGTTCGTTTTTAGTATAATATTTTTCAATAAAGTCGGTAAATGTCTCTACACTTTTAAATTCTTTTATGTATTTAATTGCAAAATCATGAAACGTTGTTTCACCAGTATTTTCTTCACCTAGTTCTGGAAGTACATCAGAGATATATTCAGAAAATACGTTATTTGGTGAAAATATTAAAACGTTAGATGACCTTAAATTCTTTATTTTATAAAGTAAAAAAGCTATTCTGTGAAGTGCAACTGACGTTTTTCCTGAACCTGCTATACCCTGCACTATTAAATGTTTATTTTTGGTATTTCTTATTATCTCATTTTGTTCTTCTTGAATTGTGTTTACTATGTTTTTCATCTTATCAGATGATTTTTCTGAAAGTACTTCTTGTAAACACTCATCTACTACGTTTAGGTCATTATCAAATACCCTAACTAATTTATTATTTTCTATTTTGTATTGTCTTCTAAGTGATATATCACCATTAATTTCTCCTTCTGGTGATTCGTACTTTGCCTTTCCTATTCCATAATCATAAAATAGTGAAGCAATTGGACTACGCCAGTCATAAACTATGTAATCTAAGTCTTTTTCTACATTAGTAAGTCCAATATAGACTTTTCTTAAATCACACCCATTTTCCGTAAAATCAACTCTTCCAAAGTAAGGAGAATACTCTATTTTTAAAAGTTTTCTATAGTAATCCATCTTCATAAGCATAAAACTTGCTTCAAATTCTGATGACATAAGACCAGTTTGCATTTCAGATGCATCAATACTTCCCTTATCTTCCCATAAAACCTTTCTAAATTCAGTTAACTTTTCTTTTTTAACGTGAATTTCTTTTCCTAAAACATCTATTTGATTAGATATTTCCTTCGATGTATTTTCAAGGTAGTTTTCTTCTAGCTTTAATTCATCTTTTGATAAAGCCATACGTTATCACTTCCTTTCCACAGCAAAAAAGCCAGATATTTCTATCCAGTAGGTATAAAATATATAACTTTCTTGCAAAAACGTCACTTTAATTATATCTAATCTAAAAAGAAATGCAAGCATTATATTACAATATAAATCATTTATTTACATTTTTTTCAACTACGCATCCTGGAATTCCTACAACCGTTGTACAATTAGCGACATCTTTTAGAACAACCGCGTTTGCACCTATCTTAGCATTTTTACCAATTGTAATATTACCAAGCACCTTAGCTCCACTTCCTATTAAAACGCCAGATAAAATAGTTGGGTGTCTTTTTTTAGTTTTTTCTTTTCCCGTTCCTCCTAAAGTTACACCATGAAATATTGTTACATCATCATGAATAATAGCTGTTTCACCTATTACAACACCAAAGCCATGATCAATAAATAAGCCCTTATTAATGGTTGCACCAGGATGAATTTCTATACCAGTTCTTCTTTTAGCAAACTCTGATATTAACCTAGCTAAAAAGTATAGTTTATGTCTGTAAAAGAAGTTTGATATCTTATGATAAAACTGTGCTTTAAATGACGGATATAAAAATACTTCTAACGTACTTTTAATAGCAGGATCTTTTATTTTTATTGTCTTTATCTGGTCTTTAATAAAAGAAAACATATATAATCACCACTATATAATATGAAAGTACATATAAACCTGGCTATGCAGATAAAACAAAAAAATAGCTTAAAAATAAGTTACTCTTTGTAGATATTGAATATTTTAAAACATAATTATTCGCAATAATAATCATTTGATTCTAAATCAGATTTTGTTTTTTTATAATTATATTTTTTATCATAATAAAAACCTAAAAAATCAAGAGTTCTTTTATTTTCTTCAGAATATTTTGTATTAATATTCATAGCATTTTTTTTGGAATCATAACTAGTTCCATTATACATTGATTCAAGTTGTTTGATTTGTTCTACAGTCATTTTTGAATCATCAAAAAATATTTTTCCTTTTACATATATCGGTTTATTTCCTTTAAAATTAATTGTAATAATTCTATCAACTGTTTTACATTTTAATGAAGTATTATAGTTTAATCTAACAGCAATTATAATTATCAAAATAATTATAATTAAACTTATAATTATAAATTTTCTTTTTTCTTTTTCCATTTCTTTTCTCCTGTTATTCAAAATATTTTAAATTAAGCTCATTATTTTCTAAAATCCAATATTCTTTACCTGAAATTTTATCAAATGAAAAACCTAAATTTTCATATGTTGATTGCAACAGCAACTCGTTAAATTCAACATCTTTACCATCATTTGAATTTGTCTCGGCATTTGAAATCTCCGCCTTATTTACTAATACATTATCTTTAACAGCATAAAAATTTTTATTTCCTCTTGAAGCACCATATATTCTATTAACATTACTATTTCCAGTAATGTTTCCCTTTATGCAAAGACCACTTGAAACTCCACCATATCCACCAACACATCCAACATAATTACTTCCATTAACGTTACTTGATACTAAGACTTGATTAGCTATATTTCCATATCCAGTTAAACCACCAACATATAAATTTCCTGTAACTATAGATGATATTTTAATATTAATTAAACTGCCAGTTGAACTTCCACATAATCCACCAGTATTAACATTACCATTTATTTTCATATTTTTGGCAACTATATTTTTTACTGTCCCTGTTATTCTTCCAAATAGTCCAGCAAAACTTAGTTTTTCATTTTTTAATGATAAATTACTTATTTCATGACTATGCCCATCAAATGTTCCAGTAAATGGATTATAATTACTTCCTATTATATAAAATCTTTCTTCATCCGTTAAATCTATATCTGAATTTAATTGATATACTTTATTTAATTTCAAATTAACCTGTTTCAATTCTTCTTTTGTATTTATTATATATGGAGATGAAGTTGTTCCTTCTCCACCCAGTGTAAATGTTAATGGATTTTCTTCTATACTTTTTTCTACTAATTTTGTCTTCTCTTCATTATAATCCCAATAATATCCATCTCCATCATTATCTCCACCTATATATGTATCAAAAACTAATTCTGCCATATTTATATCTTCTAATATATTATCATAAGCATCTATTGTCTGTCCATCTATTGAACTTGGATTGCTTTCTTCTATTTGTTTCCCATTTACTGTTGTACTTTTTACAGCATATCCAGGAAGTAAGTTTGTATAATTACTTGCTCGACCTCCTATTATCCTTCTTACATAGCTTTCTCCACTTACGTTTCCTGATTTATATACTCCTCCTGTCATTGCATATATGTCACAAGAGCCCGATATTCCGCCTACATATTTTGTTCCACTTACATCTCCTGATTGGACAACACCACTTGCTCTTTGGGTACCACCATTTCCTGATATTCCACCTACATTAGTAACACCAACAACATTTGTATTAGAAGTTGTATTTGCAATTACCTCTACATATCCAGTACTTCCGATTACTCCTCCTACATTTTCGTTTCCTTCTACTCTTCCGGAAACTTTAGAATGCAAAATAGAAGCATTTGAACCGCCACTTCCTGATATTCCGCCTACATTATTTAAACCTTTTATATTTACATTTTCCAAATTTAAATTCTTAATTATTCCGGAAGAACTTCCAAATAGTCCAACATAATTCGCATCTTTTCTATCTATATTTAAATTACTTATTGTATGATTATTTCCATCAAATGTTCCTTTAAAAGGTTTTGTATTATTTCCAATTGGATTAAATCCGGAATTCGTCGTCATTTCTTCTTTTAAACCACTTACTTTTTTATCTTCGTTTATATCTCCATATACAATTGTTTCAGAATCAACATATGAACCTGATTCTTTAAAATCAATATTCTGAGACAAAATAATATATTTATTTGAATATGAATTTCCATTTTCAACATCATTCGAAAATGAAACTAAATCTTCTATACTTTCCACTCTATATGGATTTGCCTCACTTCCATCATATAATCCTGCATTAGTTATATCTCCAGGATTTGAATCACTTGAATGTGATTCTGACTTCGTAGTTGTAACATCTGAATCCATTTCATTATCATCTGTTTGTACAAAATTTAGTTTGTATGATAATGATATTGTACTTGTGCTAGTTGGCAAATCTTCTTTAGTTAAATCTTTTATAAACTCTATTGTTATTATTAAGTTTCTTGTTTCTCCAGCTGATAAAATATCACCTTCACTTACTTCTTTTCCTTCTTTATCAGTTATCTTAAACGTTAAATATTTTTGTTGCTCATTTGTTAACTCTGTTTTTTCTATCTTATCTATTTTGGCATTAATAGTTCCTTTGTTTACTAAATCTACTGTATACGTAACTTTATCTCCTGGAGTTAATAAACTAACGTTTATACCTGTTATTTCTGCAGACTTAGTCTCTTCTATCTTTGCAGTGCCTGACGTGCTAGCATCTCCAGTTTTTACTGGCTCTGACAAGTTTTCAAACTTAATACCCCATTTTGCTGCATCAATGTATGCCGTACCATTTATATTTAATGTTGCAGAAAGTGCAGCAAATGCTACTGTTAAGCCTGCAACTACTATTAATAGTATTACCATAACTAACACTTTTGTTTTTTTCTCTTTTTTCATTTCTTACTCCTTCTACTAAAATTATTATATTTCGTATTTTATCATTCATAAAAATTCTACAATATCTATGTTACTCTATGCTAATAATATCAAATCCTAATTTCCTGGTCAAGTAGTAATGAAAATGATTTTTTTAAGTGTTATAAAATAAGCTACTCTTTTACGTCTACACCACCGAATATGGCTGTTACGTTTATGTATATTGTTTTTTTATTGTCACTATTTTTATTTGATGTTTTATTATTTACACCACCAAACAAAGACGAAGAATGAATAATAATATTAACATCATCTGGTACAGTTAAATCTATTCCTCCAAAAACTGCATAACAATTTATTACTGTATCATCTTTTAATGAAGTGTTTTTTAAATCTAGTTTTATACCACCAAATATAGAATAACAATTAGCGCCTTTAAAGTCTTTGGCATTAACAACTTCTTTTACACCACCAAATATACCATTATAATTAATCATTTTATCTTTACTTATTTTTTTAGCCTTCTTTTTACCTAGTGATGATAAAATAAATGATATACCTGCTCCAATTAATATAATAGCAAAAATAAGTCTTCCGTTTATATTTCCAATAATTTTAAGTCCTGATAACAAATATATAACACCAATTAAGGTTAAAATAGCGTTAAACAAATCTAGTTTTTTTGTTCTTATTATTCCTTCTATTCCTAAAACCATTAAAATAACAGGCCATATAATATTCCAGTCTATATCAATATCAAAACCTGGGCATAACATCTTTACTATAAAATACACTCCTAATAAAATTAAAATAATTCCAATTAACATAAAACATACCCTCCTAATAAAATAATACTATAAATTTTAAAAAAAAGAAATCCTAAGATTCCTTCTTTATATATTTTAATTCTCCCATACGTGAAGTTGGAACAAAACCTGCTGGTGCATTTATTACATCAGGAATTCTATTTACTATGCTAGCACACGTAAGTTCTACCGTATTCGGTTTATTAATAACTAGCGTAGTATCACAATCGCCATAAATAGTCCATTCGTTTTTATCAAATTCATCTTTATTGTAAACTTTACCTATGCACTCTGTTTCAAGTGTTATACCTTCTTTAGTTTCAGTTGTAACAATAGCACTCATACCAGTTGCCATGCCTTCCTTTACGGTTATGCCAAGAGTTTCTGATTCTATGTCATAACTATTAAACGTTGGAACACATTTTTGTCTTTGACTCGTAACTGTTAGCCCTAACTTATCACAAAGCCAACCGTTTACGTTCCACATATATGACGGAGCATAATTACCACTTTCTATTATTTTATTTCTTTCTTCATCTGAAATGTTATCACTAGATGCAATTTCTTTTTCAAATTCTTCTTTTGTTAAACCTGCACCATGTGCTTTAGCAAGTGCTATTCCGTAGTCTTCTACGTTGTATGAAGAACTACCTTTTATTTTTGTTACGTTATGACTTGCTCCCATAATACAAGTAATTAAATTACCCCAAAAAGCATCTTGGTATCCACTACCTGTTATAGTGCAATTATTTTCTTTAGCAAGTTTATCTATTTTTTTAGTTAAAGTTGGATTAGAGTTTTCTGGATAAAATGCTTCTTCACAAGTAGTAACTGCATTGCATCCGCATTTAGCACAAGTTAAAAGTGCATCTTCTAAGTCACTTAATAAGCTCATCGTTGTTACAATAACACAATCTGGTTTTAGTTCGTTTAGTAATTTTTCTGCATCTTTAGCATCACTTACTAAAACTCCTGTCTTTCCAGTTTTGGTAATGTCACCTATATCCATACCAATTACTTTTTCATTTACATCTACAGCTCCTATAATTTCTCCACCATTTTCCATTACGTAGCGCATGGTGTATACGCTCATCTTTCCACAGCCATACTGAAATATTTTCTTTCCGTTCATATTTTTGCCTACCTTTCTTAATTATATTATAACATTTTACATTTGCGAAAAAAATCAAAATAAAGAAAAAAGCTACGTTTTTTATACGTAACTTTACATTATTAGTCATTATCTGTTTCATTATTAGTAATGTAACTTGATAATAATTCATCTATGCTAGTACCAGTCATAGTTTTTATATCATTATTTAACTTTTTATAACTATCTTGACTAGTAAATTTAGTTAATATACTTAAGATATCTTCACTAAGCTTTTCACTATCTACTGCATTTTTATATTCTTCTATTTCTACCTTTGTATTATAGCTTACAGTATACTTAAGGTCTAATCCAATTGATAAATCACCATTAGTTATCTTAACTTTATAATTGTTATCATCCAATAACTTTACTTCTATTTTTGTATCTTCACTTTCTAATAATACTTTTTTAGTATCATAATTTAGACCTTTAGTATATAAAGATACTTTAACACCATTAAATTCTCCATCATCTATATCTTTTAAATCTTCTTTTACTTCAGATTCTTTTTTATCATTCATATTTGCATATGACTTAATAAACTCTTTATTGTTAAGTAATTTATTAGATATATCTTTAGAAATCTTCTTATAGTTATCGCCTGTTAAATCAATTGTAACAACTCTATAACCATCTTTATTTTTTGTAGTTATATATTTATCTTTTAATGATGAATTAAAAGCATCAATATATCCTTTTACAACCACTTTTAGATCTTTCGTATCTGACTTTTTAAATACATCTGAAAAATCATTATCCTTTATTTTTACTGGATTGTCATATAAATTATTTAATTTAACGTATAAATCATTTTTATACTGCATATCAACATCTAATAAACTACTCTTATCGTAATCTAGTCCTAGATTATATTTTAACGTTTTATTTTTATAATCTATCGCTCCAGATAACGCAAATTCTATTTTATTAATTATTGTTTCTAAATTTTTATCATTAGCATTATTTACAGTTGGAACAACTTTTAAGTTCATACTTATAGAATCATAATTAACACCACTATTTTTTTCAAATGAATTATAAAGACTATTTGTATAACCAGTTATTATTCTTTTTGGTGAACTTAAATAAAAGTATCCACTAATTAGTAATGCTAGTATTAAAATTATAATTGATACTAATATAACTATTCCTTTCTTACTCTTTTTTTCCTTTACGTTTACCTCTTTTGCATCCATAAGTTAATCTCCTTTACTTTACAATTCCATTATAACAATTCAAACATTATTTTACAATACATACTTTTTAATATATAATTAATTTAGGTGATAAAATATGGATACTAATCTTAGTTTTTATGAATTATTAGGTGTTAAAAATGACGCTACGGAAGATGAAATAAAACAAGCTTATAAAAAACAAATGAAAAAATGGCATCCTGATATTAATAAGGATCCTAATGCTGTTAATATATCTTCTAGAATAAATGAAGCTAAAGAAATCTTGTTAGATCCTATTAAAAGATATGATTATGACGAATATTTAAAGAAAAAAGTTAATGAAACATATAATAGATACACACAAAAGAAAAATAAAGAAGAATATAGTGCTAATGAAAAAGAAAAGAATTATGAAGATAAAAAGGTAACTAAATGGCAATATTTAAAAGAATGGCTTAAATATGCAAGAGTATCAAAATTTAGAAAAGTAATAGGTGTTACCGGAGTTTTATTAGAAAGTCTTTTATGCTTTATAATAAAATGTTTAATAATTGTAATAGCTTACGTAACAACATTAGGTAGTCTTATGATAAGAGAAATTTATAGATATTTATCCCCTATTTTTGGAATTCTTGCCGTTTTAGTTATAGGTACTATATTTACTAATGGATTTGATAAGGCAATTAGTGATAACAAAAACATCATGATGCCTGCTATAATTGCCATTTTAGTTTATATAGCAAGTTTTATTCTTCCTCTTTTATCAAAGTTTTTGTTATCTGCTAAAACATTTGATATATTGTACAATAAAATTGATATAAATCTATTTAAAGCTTCAGTTGGATACAAGAATTAGCGAATTTCACTTGACCTATTAATTAATATAGTGTAAAATTAATTTGTCAGTGGAGTGATACTCAAGAGGCTGAAGAGGCGCCCCTGCTAAGGGTGTAGGCTGGGCAACTGGCGCGAGGGTTCAAATCCCTCTCACTCCGCCATATATATTAAAAATAAAAATCTCTAATTAGAGATTTTTTTATTTATATAAATATTTTAGGTATTTGAACCTCGCTTTTTTTTATTAAATACTTTTACTTTTCCATTTTTACATAAATTATCATAATAATGTTTAATCTTATCTTTATCTAAATTAGCTAAACTTATATATTTATAAAAAGAATTAGAAAGTTTTTCTAAAACTTTTTCATTTCCTTCTATTTGAACTAAAAAAGCATTTAAATCATTATCTATATATTTTAATATATGTCTATCTTCTATATCAATATCATTTTCATTATCAAACATATATTTATTATATTCATAATATATTTCAGTTAAATCATAAAGTATTTCTTTATAATTATCTACGTACATAACGCTTAAATCAAGTAAATCAGCTAATAATTCCGATGTTGAATGTGCTACTGCTAATTTTTTATCTTTTATAGATAATAAATTTTCTCTATATAGTAATTTGGCATCTTCTAAATCATAATCTCTAGCAGAAGATAATTTATCAAATATATAGTTATCGGTTAAAAATGAGCCAAATACATCATCATTTTCAAGCGTTAAAAGAACTTCTTTTTTAGTCAATAAAGTAAAATCAGAAAAAACAGTAGATTTATCTATTGCGTCTAATAAAACCATATCATTTTCTAGTAAATCTTTCTTAAACTCATCTATAGATTTCATATTTTTTATATATTCATAATTAATTTTTATATCGAAATCATTAGGAAAAGAAAAATAATCATAATAATTTAAATACATACTATCAGTATATAAAACACTTACTATAAAATCAAAATAAGAACTTTCCTTCAACTTTGTAATAATATCTATATTATCTTTTACTTCTTCTTCATCATAAATGTTTATATTTTTAAAATTATTTTTTAACATATCTCTTATTTTATCATTTGGATTATTAATTATTTCTTTTCTTTTGCATGATTTTAAATAATTTATTATTTCATTTTTATTTTTATCATCTAAAAGTTCATAGGATAAATAATCTCTTATAACAGATTCTAAAAATTCTGAATCAGATGAAGCATATAAAATTGAACCTGGAGTATCATACTCTAAAAAGTCCATAATATCTATTGCATTTTCATCCATTTTGCTATCACTTAATAACAGATATCTGTTATACATATAATAAGTATTTATTATATCAATCATAATGGATTTATAATTATCTATATTATTATCATATAAATCTAAGATATTATCTACCGCATAACATATTGCATCTTCTAAAGCTACATTATGATTAAAACATTCTTTATATGATCTATTATATTCACCTATTATATCTTTTACAGTAAAATTTTTATTATATGATAAAACATCCATAAAATAAGTAGGCGCTAACTTAATTATTTTTTTTGATTTTTCGAGTGATTTTAAAACGTATTTTTTCTTAATAAAATAGCAAAAATTATTAAAATAAATAACATCTTTTATCATCATTTTTAAAGTTTCTTTATCTAATTTATTAATAAAGTCATCTAAAGAAGAAAAATCAAGCAATCTTGACATATTCATTTTAGCTTCATCATCTTCTTTAAATCTACTATAAGTTAAATAGTTTATCATAAAAGATGTTAAATAAATTACACTTATATCCATCTTGTTATCTTTTTTATTATTCATAACTTCACAAAAAAACTCATCTATTTTTTGATCAAATTCTTCACTGTTTTTAGAATAAAATTTTTTTGATATCTTATTTCTTATGATATCATTAATATTTTCTTTCATAAACAAAACTCCCTATTAATTTTATTATATTTATTAACTATTTAAACGTCAACAATAAATGAATAATATATTAAAGTTTGTTAAAAATAATATTAGAAAGGATTGATATTATGAAAAACAAAAACAAGAAAAAAGAATGCAAAAATTGTTCAAAAAAAGACGTAATAGATAAAAAGATAGAAACCACTAAAAATGGTTTAGAATACTATAAAGACGTAGAATCTAAAAAAGATGATGAATAATAAACAAAAAAACACCAATTGGTGTTTTTTTCTATCTTAACTTACCTTTAAAGCCTTTAGTACCCTTAGTACCATTAAATCCTTGTAATATGTTAGATTCAAAAATAGTAGTTTTCTTTAACTTTTTCTTATATCTTTTAACTGCTATATTTATCATGTCATCTAAAAGTTCATCGTACTCTTTATTAAGTGGTGTCCATAAATAGAATGCTAAACTTCCTGGAATGGTATTAAGTTCGTTAACATAATATTTTTTAGACTTTTTATCATATAGATAATCTATTCTAACTACCCCACTTGCTCCTAATACTTTAAATGCTTTCTTAGAAGTTTCTTCTATTTCCTTAGTTAGTTTTTCAGGTATATTAGCTGGAATAATTCTTGATGCTGATGCCATCCCTTTTGATGGAGCACTTTTCTTAGCTGAGCCTTTTTTAGCCCCATTGCCGATATACTTATCTTTAAATGATAATATTTCGTCATGTCCCATAACTTGTTCTATTACTGATGCTTCAGCATATGAATTTGATCCTAGTACACTACAGTTAAGTTCTGTCATATTTGGAATTATTTCTTCTACTAATATTTTATCATCATATTTTATAGCATCTTCTATTGCTTCTTTTACCTTTTCTTCATCATGAGCAACTTCAATACCAATACTAGAACCTTGTCTTGCTGGTTTTACTATTACTGGATATCCTAACTTTTTAATATTAGCTAGTATCTTTGCTTGATCTTCAAAGTACTCGTTATCATAAAACCAAGTGTATTTAGGAACAGGAACTCCTTCTCTTTCTAATATTTGTTTTTGGAAAACCTTATCTTGTCCTATAGTACAACCATATATATCACTACCAGTATATGGAACGCCAAAAGTCTCAAGCATACCTTGTACGTTACCATCCTCCATGTTATAACCATGTACGCAAGGAATTACTATATCAACGGTAGCTACTATCCTTTTAAATAACCCTTTTTTACTTTGAAGAGCTAATGCGCCATCCTTGTTATAACATACAACGTTCTTACAATAACGTTTTAATAGATCTGGTTCTTTATATACATCCATTTCCTTAAGAGGTGCTCCTGTATACATTTCATTTTCCTTAGTTAAATACATAGGAACTATGTCATATTTATCCTTATTTAAATGTTCCATTGCTTGTACAGCAGTTATTATACTAACTTCATGTTCTGTTGTTTTTCCACCATATAAAACTCCAACTCTTATTTTCATAATATCAACTCCTATTCATTATATATATCTGGTAAATCATTTTCTATTAAGCAGTATGTTTCTTTTCCACTTGATAAACTTTTAACAAGTGCAAATGCTTCTTTAGTACTTTTTACAACATATATGTTTTTGCTATCAAACTTAACTTCTTTTAAACCTTCTTTAATTGGCTTTGTAATTTTTTCTCCAACAAGTATTACTACGTCGGCCGAACCCTTCATATAAGTACCAAACTTTTTATTAAGTTCATAAGACTTATCACCAAGTTCAACCATACCTGGTGTCATAACTATTCTAAGTCCTGGCATACTTTCAAGTACGTTTAATGCCATATGAGAACCAACCGGATTAGAGTTATAAGAATCATCTATATAAGTTATGTTTCCAGCTTCTCTAAGCTCTAGTCTGTGCTCTACGCTTCGAACATTTAAAACCGCTTTTTGCATTTGTTCTATTGAAAGACCAAACTCTTTAGAAAGTGCAAGTGATGCTAAAATATTATATATATTATTATAACCTAATAGTTTAGTTGTAAACGAATATTTCTTCTTATCACCTTTAAAGACAACGTTAAATGTTGTACCTTTATTAGAAGTTTTAATATCTAAGGCTCTTACATCAGCATCCTTATTATCAATACCTATCCAAATAATTTTACAATCATTTTTTAATTTATAATTAACTTGAAGTTCATCATCAGCATTTAAAACGCCAACCCCATCAGAAGGAAGACTTTCAATAAGCTCAAATTTTCCTTTTTGTATGTTTTCTTGAGATCCAAATATTTCTATATGAGCCGTACCTATTTTAGTTAAAATGCCATACTTAGGTTTTACAAGGTCACACAACTCTTTTATTTCTCCTACTTTATAAGCTCCCATTTCCGCAATTAATATATCATCAAACTTATCTAAGTAATTATTAACCGTTATAATAAGCCCATATGGAGTATTAAAGTTCTTAGGACTTGGAAGTGCATTATACTTAACGTTTAATATATCACTTAGTATATTTTTACTACTTGTTTTTCCGTAGCTTCCAGTAATTCCTATAACCTTTAAATTATTCATGGATTTAAGCTTACTTACAGCTTTATTTTTATATGATAAGTAAACTAACTTTTCAACTGGTTTATTAATTATTATCGATATCATTAAAACAAAATTTAACAATATTTCATAAATAAATAAAGTCAAGTAAATTAAGTTTACGTTTCTAACACAATATAGACCAAACGAAATAAGTGCAAGTATTATTACGTTAGTTATAATTAATCTTTTAACTCTTGCTGTAACTTTAAGTCCTATTTTTGTATCAGAACCTCTATTTTCTTTCATCTTAATAATTAGAATTATCAAAGATACAACAAAAAAGTAAATTTCCGTAATTAATCTTGAATTTAATTTAAGTAATATAAGTAATAAATACGTAATTACTACAACTAGTGAGCACTTAAGAGGCGTCTTAAAGCTTTTCATATCCTTAATTGTCCATTTTAAAAACCTATGATCATCATTATATAGATTTTGCTGTGCCATATGAAGTGATTTTTTAAAATCATAAATAAGCAAAACTATAAATGGTATTAAACTTATATAAAACATTTCTTACACATCCTTACCTTATAAAATTATTTATTATGTTTATTGTTTGATTAAGTCTTTCTAAGTATGCATAATGCGTACAACCATCATACAAGATAAGACCACAATCAGGTATTAATCTTTCGTATTCTTTTGTATCTTCTTCTGGAACTTCACTATCCATATTTCCATAAATCAAAATTACCGGAGCCTTTATTTTTTTAGCATCCTCTGATAAATCTTCATTAACGGTCTTAACTAAAACGTCTTTCATAATAGGACTTGCTGCTCTATAATCTCTTGAACCTATATGATTTTTAGCCCAACCTTCTAAGTTTTTTATAACCGGAACTTTTTTTAATGATTTTAAAATCTTTGTTTTAAGACCCTTCTTGTCGTGTCCTCTAAGTGCCGGAGAAAGAAGTATTACTTTTTTAACATCATTTCTAGAAGCAAACTTAACTGATACTCTACCACCAAATGAATGTCCTATTAATATTGGATTTTTAACCTTTAACCTTTTTAATAATTCTTCTATTAAAATGGTGTAATCATTAACATCCATTACCCTTTTTGGTTCAGGACTTAACCCAAAGCCAGGAAAATCCACTATTATAATTCTATATTCATTCTTAAAAGGCTCTCCAAGCATTTGCATCATTTCTATGTTTTGTCCCCATCCATGAAGCAATACAATAGCATCCTTCTTTTTATTTCCGTAATCTAAATAATTTACATATTGTCCATTTATATCCAAGTTAATCACCTATTCCTATTATGGTTAAATCTTCTTTACATATTATAACATTTTTATCATAAAAATAAAACAAAATAAGACTTATTTCTTATCTTGTTTACTCTTATTTAAACCTCTTCTTATTACCTTCGTTATATCATTATGCTTCATTTCATCTTTAAGGCAGGCATCTAAATCTCCATTTGCAAGAGTGTAATATTTATAATATCCGTTTTCTTCCTTTTCATAAACATAATAATTATTATCATATTTATCAGAAAACTCAATTACTCCATCTGTATAAATGGTGCCATTATATAATGCATCATCATCTAAATCATATCCAAAAAGAATAAGTTCTTTAGTCACGTTATCAAGATTTTCTATACTTTCTTTATAATTATCTTCATTAATGTTAAACATCGTGTTACTTATTACTGTTATAATTCCAGATATACTAGATACTATAAAAGAAAACTTAAAAGACTTTTCATTACCAAATAAAATTTGAGAAAACAAAGCACAAGATAAAGTATAAGCTGATATATTTTTAACCTCTCTTCTTTTATCTCCTATATATACTTCGTAAAAGTTATCTGATAATTTTCTATTATTATATTTTTTCATAACAAATTCATTCCTTTTTAACAGTTTTATATACTATCAAAAAGTCTTATCTAAGTCAACAAATATGCATATCTTATTTGTATTATCAAGCAAAAAAAGAATAGCATGAGCTATCCTTTTACAACTACGTTAACTATTTTGTTTTTAATAACTATAACTTTTACTATTTCTTTTCCTTCTGTATGTTTCTTAACATTATCATTACTTAATGCTTTTTCTTTTATAACAGCTTCAGTATCATCTATGTTAATTGTAATAGTTCCTCTTAATTTACCATTAACTTGAACTGCTATATCAAACGTTTTAAGAGTAAGTTTATCTTCATCCCAAGTAGGCCATTTGCTTTCACATAATGGTTTATAACCCATCATTTCGTTTAATTCTTCAGTTATATGAGGCGCTACCGGATTCATTAAAGTAAGTAATAATCTAAAGTCTTCTTTAGTTATAGAGTCCTTAGCATCATACTCATTTGTTAAAATCATAAGAGATGAAACATAAGTGTTATAACCCATTCTTCCTAAGTCTGTTGTAACAGCCTTAATTGTTTTATTTTGAATAACTTCAAAGTCTTTTGTTAAGCCTTCTTTATCGTTTAACTTATCATATAATCTTATTACTTTATCAATAAATCTCTTACATCCTCTTAATGATTCAGTACTCCAAGGTGCATCTTGTCTATAATCTCCCATAAACATTTCATATACTCTTAAAGTATCTGCTCCATATTCACTTACAATATCATCCGGATTAATTACGTTACCCTTACTCTTAGACATTTTCTCACCATTAGAACCTAATACCATTCCGTGAGATACACGTGTCCAAATCATTTCCTTATGTGGTACTAATCCTATGTTATATAAGAATTGTACCCAGAATCTAGCATAAAGTAAGTGTCTTGCAGTATGCTCCATACCACCATTATACCAATCTACTCTGTTCCAGTATTTCATAGCATCCATTGATGCAAAAGCCTTATCATTATGTGGATCCATAAATCTTAGGAAATACCAAGAAGAACCTGCCCAGTTAGGCATAGTATCAGTTTCACGTTTAGCATCAGCACCACATCTAGGGCATTTACAATTTACCCAGTCTGTTATTTTAGCAAGTGGACTTTCTCCATCATCAGTTGGTTCATATTCTGCAATATCAGGAAGTAATAATGGTAAATCTTTTTCATCCATTGGAACCCATCCACATTTAGGACAGTTAATCATTGGAATTGGTTCTCCCCAGAATCTTTGTCTAGAGAAAATCCAGTCTCTCATTTTATAGTTGTTTACCTTTCTTGCAATTCCCATATTTACTAACTTCTCAGTAATTTTAGGTTTTGCTTCTTCGACAGTAAGGCCATCAAATTCACAAGAATTTATAAGTTTACAACCCTTGCCTAGGTAATCATTTTTTTCAAAAGCGCAAAGTGTTGTATCACGTCCATCAATTACCTGAATCATTTCTATGTTATGTTCTTTTGCATATTCAAAATCTCTTTGGTCATGAGTTGGAACAGCCATAACCGCACCAGTACCATAATTTCCTAATACAAAGTCTCCTAAATATACAGGAACTTTTTTACCATTAACTGGGTTTATAGCTTCAATACCTTTAACTAGACAACCACTCTTTCCTTTATTTAATTCGGTTCTATCCATATCAGATTTCATAGAAGTTTCTTTAATATAAGCTTCTACTTCTTCTTTATTTTCAACTCTTGGCATTAATTCTTTTATTAATTTTCCATCTGGTGCAATTACAAAGAAAGTAATACCATAAATAGTTTCTATACAAGTAGTAAAGATAGAAAACTTTCCACCACCTACTATATCTATATCAACTTCAACACCAGTTGATTTACCAATCCAGTTTATTTGACCTAGTTTTACTCTTTCAGCAAAGTTAGTATCATCAAGACCTTTAAGTAAATCTTCAGCATAGCTGCTCATCTTAAGCATCCACTGACTCTTTTCTTTTTGAACTACCGCTGAACCACATCTTTCACATACTCCGCCTGCTGCATCTTCATTTGATAAAACAGTCTTACAAGTAGGACACCAGTTAACAGGAATGGTATCTTTATAAGCCATATTATGTTTATAAAATTGTAGGAATTGCCACTGTGTCCATTTATAATATTCAGGATCAGTTGTAGAAAACTCACGTGACCAGTCAAATGAAAAACCAAGTGTTTTCATTTGCGTTTTAAAAGTTTTTATGTTTTCCTTAACAGCTTCTTTAGGATGAATATGATTTTTTATTGCATATTGTTCTGCTGGCGCTCCAAAAGCATCCCATCCCATTGGATATAAAACGTTTTTGCCTTGCATTCTCTTCATTCTTGCAATTGCATCTTGCGCCGTGTAACTTCTTACGTGTCCAACGTGTAATCCTGCTCCTGATGGATAAGGAAACTCAACTAATATGTAATAAGGGTCTTTTGTTTTATCACCAGTTACGGCTTTAAAACTATTATTATCTTCCCAGTATTTTTGCCACTTTTTTTCTATTTCTTTAAAATTATATTCCATTATCTTTCACTCTCCTTTTTATAGTACATTGCAATTAAATGATATACTCCTGCGAATAGTGGAAATACCAATATAAACGCTACTAATAATCTTATATATATGTTATCAATCATTTTCGTTGATGTAAAAAGTATTGCAACTATTAATGAATCAAATAGCAAGAGGGTTTTACAAACTCTTTTATAACCTAATTTTACAACATCAATATTATATTTAAAAACCAGGTATTTAATATTTGTAGGCATTTTATTCCTGTTATATTTCTTAATCTTTTTAAAAGAAAATAAATATGTACCAAAATAAACAATTAAAAATACTATTAAAAATTCTAACACTGTTTTAGCTACTTCTACCATAATAAGCCTCCCTTTAAAAAAAATCATCCTTTAATAAAGGACGATTTAATAATTAATAACCGCGGTACCACCTTAATTTATACTTAAATAAGTATACGCTTAAATTACCAGTAACGAGGTAAACCGTATTATATTACTCATATTTCACATAATAACTCCGAAGCTAGTTCAGCAACTATTTCTTACCTATTTGCACCAACCATAAGTTCTCTTTAAAGAAATAAATAGCTTAATACTCTTCATCAACGCTTTAACACTTAATAGTATATTATATTTTGTTTTTAAATTCAAGGCTTTAATGATTTAAGTTTTATTTTTTAAGCTAGCACTTATAAATCAAAATACTATTTATTTTAAACATGTATCAAATTTAACTTTATTAATACATACTATTTCCATGGCTCATTTAATAAATCATTATATATATTATAATTTATTAATGCTTCTTTCTTTTTTTGAACTAAACTACCACTTCTTGGTGGATGGTTTATATGATATACACAAGATGATAAAACAGGAATTACATAGCAACCTTCAGAAATTAATTTAGCAGAAAAATATGCATCTTCTAATCCCCATCCTCTAAATTTTGGACTAAATGGCGTTGGAGATTTTATCAGCTGTCTATTTAAAGCAATATTATGTCCTGTAACAACCGTTGCAATATTATAAATACCTATTTGTGATCCAAAACTTAATTCTTTAAAATAGTCAGTATCATCCAAAATTGAAAATTCCTCGTTTATGTAAGCACTATCACTACCAATATGATATTCTTTTCCCATTGTTATAACTCTGCTATCATCAAAATCTGTGCAAGATTCCACACCAGAAATAAGATTGCTTGTTTCTAGAAATTCAGAATTACTTTCTATATTTTTTCTCATACAAATAAATACAGCATTAGGAATCATTTGTAGTCTAATATTCATATCATATATATAATTCTTGCTTAAAATGATATCAGAATCCATAAAAATTATATAGTCATACTTCGCAACTGAATATCCAACATTTCGTGCATTGGATAACCCCATATTTTTTTCAAATGAAATTATCTGTAATTCAAAACTCAATTGTTTTCTTATTGAATTAATATCCTGAATTACTTTATTTTTTGAACCATCATCAATAACAATAACTTGTAATTTCTTTTTTTCTTCTTCCGAAATATTTTGTCCTTGAATTGATAGCAAGGAATATTTTACATTTTGATTATAAACTGGTATTATTATGCTCATATTCATTATTTTTTGTTTTTTCTTAAAATCAGAAACAGTTGATAATAATTCATGGTTCATTATATATTTATAATAGTACTCCAAATATGAATAATCATTTGACATATTTGAAATTCTTAATTTAAGTGATGTACTAGTTGATCTTATATCTAATCCTGTTTTTATTCCATAGTTTTTTATTTTTGAGTTAAGGTTTCCTACTTTATCAAATAAATACTCTGGTTTTGGCTTGATAATAAATTTATGATCATTAATGTTATCATAACTAATCAAATTAAATTTCTTTGCAAGTTCAAGATATAATGTTTCATTTTCAGTTGATATCATAGTACCATGGTACGTATCAAATAACACAGAACAATTGCAAAAATTCAAAATCGATATATCATTTATATAATATTGTTTCGTATTATCTAATGTTTTAAAAAAATATTTAATATTCTTATTTTTAATATATATAGCTTTAAGTCTATTTTTCTTTCTATAACTAATCTTATTGTTTAAAATTTCTATTTGAAAACTATCATCTTCAGCGTAAATATTTAATCTTCTTTGGATTTGTGGCAAAAAAGTTTTGCTAACTAAATAATTAATAATTTTTTTAGTTTTCCTTTTATTATTTAATATTAAGTATTTCATAAACACCTCTTAGTTAATTTTTGAAATCAAATTTAATATCATTAATAGGTATTGAAATTTTTCTATCATAAAATGACATATTGTTATTATGTAATAATATTTTATTATATACTTTATATTCGTGAGAATTATTCCAGTGTCTTTCATCTTTGACATAAATATCATATTTATTATTGTCACCTGGCAAAAATTTATAATGCAGTAAATACGAACAAAACTTTGCTTTTTTATTTATATTCCATGGATAATAATAATGATCATTCGCATAAATTTCTTTACCTGAATATAAAATATATGGAACTTTTTGCAAGCTTGGAGTTATCCCAAAAATCCTAAACCTTGGTCCTCCATAAAATCGTTGTATATAGGAAACCTTAGTTGTAACTTTATATGTTCCTTTATCAACAAATTTAAAATTCTCCAACTTTCCATCAAAAATCGTTTTATTAGTATAAACATCAAGCATAAGTGTTTTTATATATGATAACTTATTTTCACTCAAATAATTTTCAAACGTTATTTTGTCATAATCTTTATATATAAATAATTCATCTGAATCAACCATCAAAAACTTATGTCCAACACCATAAAATTCCAAAATTCGCTGTTTCCAACCACACATTTTGTAACAATTATAATTTTCTTTTATATTCCAAAATGAGATATTAACTTTCGTATCATATTTTTTTAAAATAGAAAGTGAGGCATCCGTTGAATTATTATTAACTAGCACAAAATTTCTAATGCCTATATTAATATAATGTTCCATCCATTTCTTAGCAAAATTCGCAAAGTTGTTATAAAAACAAACTAAAATAACTCCATCATCGAATTTTGAACTTTTTTCAATAGTCAATTTGTTTGTATTAAGTCCATCTATAAAATTCAAAAAGTAATTATCAGAAAATTCTATATTATTGAATTCCTTTTTTACCATCTTAATTAAATTTTCTTTTAAATTGATATTTATATTTAATGAATTAATTTGCTTAACTCTTTCCCTTATTTTTGCGGCTTTAATATCTTTCAATTTTTTTATATGTTTAAAAAGGGGTGTAAAATCAACATCGATAAATTCTTCTATCTTTCCTGTTTTAATATGAGGTGTTTTAATTTTCAGTATTCGTTTCATATATGATGTAATTGAACCATGTGATACAAACATCACAGTGTTATTATTAAAATTATTCTCATAAACATCTAGTAAAAACTCACACAGTCTAAATTCTATATCAAATTTATTTTCTCCATATTCTCCAAATCTAACAAAATAATCTCCAGCGATTTGCTTTTCCCTTGTCTTATCAAGATCTTCATTATTCTTTTTTCCAGAATATTTTCCGTTTTTTATCTCGCGTAATCTTTGTTCTATAACAAAATCTGCCATAGGATATTTTTCAAAAACAAAATGTGCTGTTTCAATCGTTCTAGGAAATGGAGAAACATAAATTTTATCTATTTTTTTAGGTAAAGCTTCTATGGATTCTGAAACGGTTTTTTTTCCATTTTCTGTCAAGACAGACCAATATATTTCTTTGTCTGAAATTATTTCTTTGACATTGTCAGTTGCTTCTCCATGTCTCATAAAAATTATATTCATTTTATCGCCTCCAATAATTCATTAGTTTTTGTTTTCCAGTCATAATTTTTAGATACGTATGCTCTTACTCTTTTTGCTATTTTAACTCTATTAGTATTAATTGCCTTTTCTATATTTTGAATAATTGATTCAACCGTTGGTTCAGCAATGAATCCCCTTTTATTTGCTAGCAACATTTTATTTATTTTATTATTTGTTGCTATAACTGTTAATCCACAACTCATAGCTTCAAGAATTGTACCTTGAAGTCCTTCACCATATTCGGATGGAGATATAAAAATATCCGCTTGCTGATAATATTTTTCAGTATCAGACACAACACCAACAAATGTAGTATAATTAGAAATACTTTTTAATCGTTTAATATCTGGGCCATCACCAACTACGAGTAATTTTAATTTATATTTTTTATAAAGTTCTTTAAATGCACAAATTATTTTATCGACATTCTTCCTAGAAATAAGGCGTCCTATATAAAGAAGTGTTAGTTCTTTTGACTCATTTTTTTCAAAATTTTTTGGTGAAAATCTTTCTAAATCAACACCGGTTGAAACAACAATAATTTCACTCTTAGAGTATTTTTTCCAAGATTCCTTAACTTCACTTGATATAGCAAGAACCTTATCATATGAAAGTAAAAAACTTCCCTGAAAATCATTTTGATTTTTTGGTATACCACATAAATATAAAACATTTTTATAAATTTTATTTTTCGGAACAAATACTGCGTCTAAATTGTAATAAGAAAGAATAATATCATAATGTTTTTTATGATTAGAAATATACTCATATAGTTTTTGATTATAATAAATTGATTCAGCATTCCATCTACACCTATCTTCACCAGGTTTTATATCATAAATATATTTAATTTTTAAATCTTGTTCTATCTCCACTATATTAATTTTGCCTGAATAATCTTTATAAAATTTTTTGAATTGTTCAGAATAATCAAGTCCAACACTTTTAGGTAATATAGTAAAAAAATATACATCATAACCTAATTTATAAAAATTAATAGCGTGATCAATTGAAATCATTTCGGCACCACCTACAAAATAAGAAGTTCTAGGTTGATTAATAATTATTTTCATTTTCACACCTTTTGCAAATATATTTTTTAGTAAGAATTTTTGCTTTGTCTAAATCTTCAATATGTAATAAATAGTCATTACAATAACTCATCCACTTTGTCTCGTATTTTTCAACATCATCAAATGTAATTTCTCCATTTATCATTTCAACTAGCTTTTGAATTTCGAAAATTGCACCACGGTGTGTTATGTTTATAGACTGATAAGAATTACTTAAGTCATCTATTATATTTAACATTCCATTTGCTATTCTAATAGACCATTCAATATGATTCTCTCCCGGTTTTACAACTATTTTATTACTTTTATTTTGACCAAAGTGGTGACTTAAATCACCATTTTTTCTGCAAAATTCAAAGTCATCCCAACAGCTTTGTAAAAAGTCAACTCTTTCTAAATGCTCCATGCCTTCAAAGTTAAACTCCCCCTGAAATAATTCTGTTAATCCAATATCACTTATAAGCTTACATGTAATATTATTTTTAGAGAGATATTCACCTATTATTTCAGCAGTCTCTCTCGCTCTCTTTTTCGTAGAATGTCTTATGACAACCGAGTTTGAATCAATCTTATATAAAATATCTTCTGATGATTTTTTTGCAATATCAATACCTTTAGTTGTTAAACTTGTATCATTTTCTCCATCTATATAGCTATGGTCATCATAACTATGTCTTACAACAAGAAAATCATTTTTTTTCATACCTATTCACCTCACAAATCATAGTTATATTTTTTTCATAACCTTAACATTCGCTGCATTATTCTCTAATACATTTGTTATTTTTTTATCATACATAATAACCTGCTCATGAAGAGCTCTAGTTAATGCTACATACAATAAATGCATATCAACTTCATTACTAACATTATAAACATTGGATGATGCATCATTTATTACTACACAATCAAACTCCAATCCTTTAGAAGATGCAACAGATAGCACAAATACACCATTTTCATATTTATTATCTTCTTTTGTGATATGTTTAGAATTTATTCCCATTTTTAGCAATTCAGAATGTACAATATCAGCTTCTTTATCATTCTTACATATAATTGCAATTGTTTTGTATCCGTTATCAAGCCATTCTTTTATTTTTTCAATTTTAATATTAGAATTGTCATCGCTTTCAAAATAACTGATTTTTTGTCCATGTCTTATAACTGGATCAGCTATATGTAAATCAAGTAAATCTAAAACGTTATTCGCAGTTTCTGTTATTTCAATCGTTGTACGATAACTTTTATTTAATTCTAATAAATTACACTGACCTTCAAAAATGTGTTTATTAAGTTCATTCCAAGAATTAACACTTCTATATGGATATATAGCTTGAGCTAAATCTCCATATATATTAAATTTGGCTTTTTCAAAAATTCTTTTTAGTACATAATACGTAAATATACTATAATCTTGTGCCTCATCAACAACTATATTTTGGTAATTTAATTTTTTATTAGTAAGTATATAATTTAAATACAATAAAGCTGCTATATCTTCAAATGCAATTTGATTTTTTTTAATAGATTTTAATGTATCTTTTTGAAGCAATCTAATTTCATCTTCAGTTAAAGTAGTTTTCATGTGATTTAGTCCACTTATAAAAGAAACATATAAAGACAAACATGACTTATTAATTAATTTAAAATATTTATCTAATAATTTTTCTCCTTGTTTTTTTATTAAATTTTCGAGTTCCATACTTTTCTTTATATAATCTTCTCTTACTGGATTACCTCTTGGTAAAGATCTATAAATATTTCTATATTCTTCATTTAGTTTTTCATATATATTTTCCTTTTGATCTTTAAATAATAATTTGAAATATCTTCTAGTTCTATCAAAATCAAAACATTTATCTTTGTTATCAAATAATCTATCTCTTATTTCATCGGCAGAAAAAATCACCTTTCCACATATTTTAAAATCATCTGCTACCATTTCATTACCATCTATACATTTTTTGAAAAATTCATCTAATAAATCTTTATATTCTAAACTTCCTTTAAAACTACTGATATGTTCTTGCATATTTCGTTTGATTTTATTATCAGACATTATATCTTCTTTTAAAGACACATTTTTATTTATATAATCATTCATTAGGTTTATTAGAGTTTTCTGAGCAACTGGTGGAGTTTCTAAATCTGGCAAAACAGAAGATATATAATTTAAAAAGTAATCATTAGGTCCAATAACTAAGAAATCATTGGACTTATTTTTTTGCCCATTGGTGTAAACTAAGTATGCTATTCTGTGCAAAGCAACAGATGTTTTACCACTTCCTGCAACACCTTGAACAATAATATCTTCATTATTTAATCTAATAATATAATTTTGCTCCTTTTGAATAGATGCAACTATGTCTTTCATTCTATTATCAGCATTAATGTTTAAATATGGTATCAATAATTCATCATCAGTTACTAAATTAGAATCAAATGCATTTATAAGTTCACCATTTTTTATTATTAATTGTCGTTTTAGTAATAAGTCACCATTTTGAATGCCAGATAGTGCATTATATGAAACTGGTCCTATTTCACTATCATAATACAAACCACATATAGGACTTCTCCAATCATAAACAACTTTGTTATTTTCATCAAAAATTGCAGATTTTCCAATATATATTTTTTGTATTTTAGAATCGCAAGATTTTCTATAATCTATTCTTCCGAAATAAGGATTCTCTCTTGATTTTTCTAATTTTTCAACTCTTTCACCAATATCAAAAAGTTGAGAATTTAAATTAAAATGTGCACCTCTTAATCTATCTTCAAAAGAAAGTTTAATAGAATCTTGTCGTGCTTTATTACTACTTTCCAAAGATTTTTGTACTTCTGACTCAATAACATGTTTTGTATATTCTAGGTATTTTTTTTCTTCTTCTAATATTTTATCATCCATTTATAATCCTCTCTTTCTAATCAAAAATGCTACCTTTTCTTTAGAAAAATGTTTTTTATATAAAAAAAGTTGGCAAAAACACTTAAAGTGCTTGCCACCATGAAAATACTGCCACCATTTGGGCAAACACGACACCCAAATTGATTTATTTAAAATTAACTTACTATATCAAATATCGTTTGTCAATGATTTTTATTAAAAAAGTATTTTTTTATAGTAAAAGTATTAGAATTATACGATTTTATGCTATATTTATAAGTTTAATTTTATTTTTTTCTTTTGTTTTTTATAAATTCAATTTATTAGTAAATGAAAAATTTTCTACTTAAGCTTTAAAATCTATACAATTTTTATTTATTATGGTGATAATATATACAAATTTCTTGCTATTTGAACTATACCTATGTCTTTCTTTTTACTATAATAACCGTTTATACATTTTTTAATTCATGTTATAATTTTTATTGGTGAATGAAAATGTTTAAGTATAGTTTAGATAATAAAATGTATCATACGCTTAATTATGAATTAACAAAAACTTTTAATACAAGGGTATTTAAAGTAAGTTTAAATGGTAACTTTTCTTGTCCTAATTTTAAAAACGGTTCGGGATGTATTTTTTGTTCTGCTAAAGGATCTGGAGATTTTGCTGGAGATAAAAACAAAAGCATAACAGAACAATTTACCGAAGTTAAGGAAAAATTAAATAATAAATGGCCTGATACTAAATACATTGCGTATTTTCAGGCTAATACAAATACTTATGCTCCTGTTTCTGTTTTAAAGAAAAAGTATGAAGAAGCATTAAAAATTCCTAACGTAGTTGGATTAAATATTGGAACAAGACCAGATGCAATAACAAATGAATGTTTAGAGTATCTAAAGGAACTAAATAAAAGAACGTATCTTACGGTAGAGCTTGGTCTTCAAAGTATGCATGATGAAACTCTTAAATTAATAAACAGGGGTCACGATTTAAAATGTTTTGATACCTGCGTAAAAAAGCTAAAGGAAAATAATATTAAAGTTGTAGTTCACATAATAAATGGTCTTCCTTACGAAACTTATGATATGATGATGGATACCGTAAGACACTTAAATAAATTAAAAATAGATGGAATTAAAATACATATGCTTCACGTACTTAAAAACACAGAGTTAGAAAAAATGTATAACAAAAATCATTTTCATATTCTAACAAAAGAAGAATACGTAAAAATAGTATGTGATCAGATAGAAGAACTAAATGATAACATAACTATTCACAGGTTAACCGGAGATGGTGCTAAAGATGATTTAGTAGCACCTATTTGGACTCTTAAAAAAGTATCAGTTTTAAATGACATAGATAAGGAACTTAAAAAACGTGGAACTTACCAAGGATTTAATAAGAGCATATTAAACAGAGTTAACTTAATATGTGAAAAATTTATAAAACCTGGTGATATAACGGTTGATGCTACTTGTGGTAATGGATTTGATACGTTAAGGCTATCTAAGTTATCTAAAAAGGTATTTGCTTTCGATATTCAAAAAGAAGCTATTAAAAGAACAAAAAAAATACTAGAGGATAATAACTTATGTAACGTTACTTTAATAAATGATAGCAACGAAAATATAAGAAAAGACTTAAAAGAATATGATAAAAAAGTAAGTCTTATTATGTTTAATTTAGGATACTTACCTAATTTTAATAAAGATGTTATGACAAATGCCAAAACCAGTTTAAAATCCATTAAAGAAAGTATTAAAATGCTTAACAAAAAAGGAATTATACTAGTTACTTGTTATCCTCATAAAGAAGGTGTAAAAGAATCTAAAACCATAATTAATTATTTAGATAAAAATAATATTAACTACATTATATATAGAAATACAAATAATAAAAACGCACCATTTTTAATAGAAATAAGAAACGATTAAAATTTCGTTTCTTATTTTATTTCACACTCTAAATTGTTATCATTTATAAACGGTATTATATCTTCTTTATAAGCTAACAAACTAATAGAATCTACTTTAAAACCACTAGTTAATCTAGATTTGTTAAAGTAATCATCTTTTTGTTCATAAACACTATCTATACACCAATCAATAGAATCACAGTTAACTTTGACATTTTCCCTATCAGTATATATGTTATATATATAATAATCTTTGCCATATGTATAAAATAAATTTTTTAAATTATTACTATTTATTCCGTCTTTAAAATTTATTTTAACAGATATAGCTCCATCTCTATTTTTGTCTAGATAAGATACAACATTACTTGTTTTATTATCTTTATTATTAAATAAAATGAGTACATAAACACCAATTAAAAACAACAAAAAAAGATACTTCTTCATAATAAACCACCATTCCATTTTTATTATGTATGAAATATCTTTTTAAATACTTAAATTACATGCTTTTATGAATTTCTTCTTCCATTTTTGATTCTGTATTGCCAACATAAGTTCCAGAATTAGCATATGTTTTGTTATTTTTTAAATCATCTAAAATCTTATTTAATTCTCTATCATCTACTTTTTTAGGCTCAGAATGATCTCTTCTTTCATTTACCTCATCTAATATAGAAGTAATTTCTTTTTCTTTAGGAGAATTTCTTTTTTCATCTAAAGCTTTAATCATATCTTCAACTTCTCTATTTGTCTTTTCATCATCGTCATCATTATTTTGATTATTATTAAAGTTATTTAACCCTTCAACAGGAGGTCTATCACTTGTATCATATGATCTATAATCAGCAGGAGATATTTTACCAGCCATATGATATAGTTTATCACCTATATTATCACGAGCATCATAAACAAAATCTTCTACTCTTTCTTTAGCTTCACTAATGCGAGATATAATTTCATCTTTCTTCATGTTTGCAAAACTTACTATTTTATTTTTTAAACTTGCCTTCTTTTGGGCTGCATTACTTATTTTATTAAATAATTTTTGTTCACAAGAGGCTATTTTACTTACCGCATCATTACTATTTATTTTTAAAATGTTTACACCATCTAAGTTTTCCACAGCAAAATCAGCTTTTCTTAGTTTATTACTTCTTATTATATTTTCTAGGAAATTATTAAATTTACTTTTTGGAAGATTTACAACATACCCATTAGCTGCTTTATCAAGCATTTCTTTAGATATTACTATTTTGTTTACTTCTTTTAAATCTATATTACTTTTATTAATAATATCATCTAACTTTTCTTTAGAAACTCCTAAATCATCTGACGCATTTAAAACCATTTCATTTTCTCTTCTTTGTTCTAAACGTTCTACTCTTTTTCTTCCCATTTCAATTTCTTTTTGTTTTTCGATTAATTCTTGCTCTTTTTTATCAAGGTTATCATTCATGCTTTTTATTGAACTATAATTATCATCAAACTTAGAAAAATCATATGAGTTACTGTTTTCTTTAGGTTCTTCCTTTTTTTCTTCAGGTTTATCTTCTTTTGGCAATTCTACGTTTCTATTATTTACAATCTCATTAATTTTATCCATAGCAGAGTTTGCTATTTTTTCATATTCATTTATATTAGAATTATCTAGCACTGGAGCTTCGAAAGGCTTTACGTCATTTATAGTATTAACACTGTTTATCTTTGTAATTAAATCTTTTGCAGAATCAGAAATATTTTTTTCTTGTGCAAGTTCTATATCAATAAAATATTTTGGATCAACATTATTATTTATAAAGGCATTTTTAATCTTATCATATGATGATTTATACTTACCATCTTCTTTTATTTTTTTTGAAACTACTTCTGACATATTCTTATATAGTTCTTCATTTCCTAATTCAATAACTATATTTAAATACTTATTATCACTTGTTAATTCATCAAATTTTTCTTCTATTTTTTCCTTAGTATAATACTTAGTTATCCATGGAGTATAAGCTTTTTTATAAGTATTTATGTATTGACCATAATTTTCTTTTACATAATCATAAAAAGTTGTAATTAAAGGAATATAATCCTCTATTTTATTTGCAGCGTTAATTTTTTTCTGAGTTACATGAGCTAATTCATTTAAAGAATTAGCATTTTTCTCTTCAGCATCATTAGCCTTTAATTCATTATAAAATTCTGTGTTCATAGTGATCTCCTATTCTTCGGATAATTCTTGAATTGCCTTTTGAATCATATCCCAGTCTTCTTTATCAGTTACTGCATCAAGCACATTAACTCCGTTTTCCTCTTTAATTAATGAAGCATAAATATCTACACTTTCTGCCTTATCATCGAAAGTATATAGTAAAAATGATTTAGAATTATCAGGTTTCTTTAAAATAGTAATTACCTTTATTTCCATTTCCTTACCTTCTGGGTTTGTTATCTTAAGTGTTTCCAAGTCTTTCATATTAAATCTCCTTCCTATTCTATAACTATAATTATAAGATATTTTGTTATATTTTGCAAGCATACAAAAAAATGTTTGATACACGCTTCTATTATCATCTATAAAAACGAGGTTTTTAATGATCATATATAAGAAATTAGATACTTTTATATACATCATTATTATCAAACGTTTGATAAATACTTTCTATAATTTTATCTAATCATTTATTTCTTTTTATAGCAAAAATATCACTTTCACTATTGAATAATTAGACTTAAGCAATCCTCATATTTTATTTGTTTTTTATTATCACTATCATTAGGTTTTAATGTTTTTTATAATCATAGTCATATAAAAGGTTAAGTGCATTTCAGTTAAGAAATATCTTTTTAATCTAGTCTAGGCGTTAACACTTCATACCCATCTTTTGTAACCAAAATAGTATGTTCAAAATGAGCTGCTGGATTACCATCTAATGTTTTAACTCCCCAGTCATCATCAAGTAAATATATGTCATCTTTTCCACCATAGTTAAGCATTGGTTCAATACATATTACCATGCCTTCCTTTAATCTAGGGCCAGTACCTTTTGTCCCATAGTTTGGAATATCAGGTGCCTCATGCATATCAGTCCCAATACCATGACCGCATAATTCTTTTACTATACCTAAATTATGATTCCTTGCATACACTTCAACAGCATGTGATATATCTCCTATACGGTTACCCGGTTTTACCATTTTTACACCTTCATATAAAGCTTTTTCTGTATGTTCCATTAAATACTTCTTTTCATCCGATATATTACCAACAGCATATGTCCAAGCAGCATCTCCTTGGTATCCTTTATAACCTATTACTACGTCAATTGTAATTATGTCTCCATTTTTTAATTTAGTATTATCTGGTATACCGTGAACTACCATATCATTTACACTAGTACATAAAGTAGCTGGAAAACCTTCATACCCCTTGCATGATGGAACTCCGTTATTCTTTAATATGAATTCTTCTGCTAAACGATCAAGTTCTTTAGTTGTTATGCCCTCTTTTATAAATGGTTTTAAATATTTATGCATCTTAGAAACAAGCATTCCAGCATGTCTCATAAGCTCTATTTCTCTTTCATCTTTTATAGTTATCATATAAATTCCCTTTCTATCTAATTATTATACATCAATAATTTTAAAATTGGTATTTATTTTAAACTATTCATTAGATTTCAAACTACTTACCATATCTATTTTGTTTACTTTTCTAGCTAAAAACTTAGATACAAAGTATGATACTAAATACGTACCAATAAATGCTAAAACGTAAGTTATAGGTTTTATATAAACTCCAAAATCATAGTTCTCATCTAAGCATACTTTAAATAGGTATGATGTTAAAAAGTATCCCAAAGGAAGTCCTATTATAGTTGATATTATGCATATAATACTATTTTGCTTAGTAAATATATTTTTTATTTTTCTAGAGTTAAAACCTAATACCTTAAGTGTTGCAAACTGATATTCTTTTTCTGAATATGAAAGAATTCCCATGTTATAAATTATTACAACTCCAAGTAAAATAGCAAATAATATTATTATGATAATCATCTCTCTCATCATTGATAGCATACTTTTAATTGCAGTTTTAAGTTCATCTATTCCTTGAACCATATTTACACCTTTTATTTGTTTAACGTTTTTTAAATCTTTATTGGTATAAATTGAATCTGGTTTATAATTAATTCCTATACTTTCTATATAAGACCTAGTAGCAGTTACACCTTGAACTTCTGGATCACGAATGTAACCTACTATTTTTGATTTATAATAAGTTTTACTTCCGTACACGCGCCAAGATATTTTATCTCCTATTTTTAAATTATACTTATCGCTAAATTTATAAGTTACGTAAACACCGTCATTTCTATCTAACGTTTTAAACTTATAATCTTTATTTGCAAAACGAACATATCCGTTAGAATCATCTACAAATAATGTATTAGCCTCTCTATCATCATTATCATCTTTTATTTCAATGTTAAGGGTCATACTAGTATTATTACCATATTTATCCGTTAATTCATCTATTCTACTTTGCTTTACGTTTTCTTTTAAGTTAAGTTTATAATCGAAGTTATATAAATCATCAAACTGTATTTTAATAAAGTTATTCATGCTGTTTAGCATACCAAGTGCACAAACTATTAACGTGCAGCATCCAACAATACCAATAACACCAGTTATGGTTCTAAATTTATTTCTTATTATGTCCCTTAAGTTCCATTTACTAGAAAAACTCATGTTCTTAAAAATACCCTTAGTTGTTATGTTAAGACTTTTTTCGTTAACGCTTGGAAGCTCATTTCTTAGGCTGTCGGCCGGTTTTTTTCTAAGTTCTTTATAACAAGTTAAAAACGTAATTATAGAAGTTACTATAACAACCAATAACGAGGCAACATAAGTAAGTGGTTTAATAAATACCCTTCCTTCTGGCATTTCAAAGAATGACATTTCAATATTTAAAAATACGCTCCCTAAAAAATATCTACCAAGTAATATTCCAAGTAATGCACCTAATAAAGCAACCCAAAAGCCATACCCAACATAATGCCTTGTTATTTTATATTTAGAAAATCCTAAAGCTTTAAGGGTACCAATTTCTAACTTTTGGTTTTTAATAATACGGGTCATTGTTGTTATAACAGAAAGCATCGCAATAAATAAGAATAATCCAGAAAATATTCCAACGTATGCCGCTCCCTCATCTATCTCACCTTGATACATAGCGTACGATGATGTCTTTTCAATAGATATAGTAGCCTTTGCATTTTCTACTCTTTTTTCTATTTCATCTTTTACTTTATTTACATCTTTTTTTGTTTTTACATCTACCATTACGTAATTATATGGTATGTTATCTTCAAAGTTAAACGTAGGATTTAATTTGTTAAACTCTTCATCACTTAATTTTTTTCCTAACTTACTGCTTAACTTATTTTTAGCCTCATCTTTTATAAACCCTTCAAGTTCATTTGATGACATGTATAAAAATCCATAAGTTTTATGATTAGGCATTATTTGTGATTCATCTTTTACATCATAGACATGATCCGGAACATATATAAGACCATTTACCTTTTCATTAAACACGTACTTTTCATATTTAAATGAGATTTTATCTCCTACTTTTATGTTGTTTTCTTTCGCATAAAAGTAATCTAACCATACACCACCTTTTTCCTTATCAAATGATGTACCATCTTTTACATAAAACTTTGATATGTTATTATCCTCTATAACATTAACCAAATATGATTTATTATTATCTTTAGCATCATTCATAGTTAACGTAAGTTTTCTTTCAGCGTCTACTACGTTATCTATGCTTTTTATGTCATTTAAATCATCTTTCGTAAAAGACGTACCAATTACGTTTACATCAGGTAAGTTATTTTTGGTATAAAATCTATTTGCAGTATCAGTCATACCATCCATATATGCCTCTATTCCCGCATATACCATTACACCTACCATAACCATTAATAGTATTGTGATAAACTGGGATTTATTTTTTAAAACATCCCTTATCATTTTCTTCTTTAACATATTACCACACTACTTCATCTATATTTTTTGGATGTTTATTTGCTTTGTTTGACTCTATTTTACCATTTTTAAGTCTTATAACACGGTCTGCCACATCAGCAATTAACGAGTTATGAGTAACTATTATAACGGTATTTTCTCCCGTTTTTAAATCACATTGTTTCTTTAAAAGTTTAAGTACTTCCGCTCCTGTTTTACTATCTAACGCACCCGTTGGTTCATCACATAAAAGCAAAACTGGATCTTTTGCTATTGCACGCGCTATTGAAACACGCTGCATTTCACCACCTGATAGTTGGTTTGGAAACTTATTTAAGTGTTTTTCTAATCCTACTTCCTTTAGTATCTTCTTAGCGTTCTTAGGCTTTTTTACTATGTCATTTACTAATTTTACGTTTTCAAGTACTGTAAGAGTTGGAAGAATATTATAAAATTGAAATATAAACCCTACGTTTTCTGCGCGGTATAGGGTAAGTTTATCATCGTTATAGCTAGAGATTAACTTATCATCTACCTTTATGGTTCCATTAGTTACGGTATCCATACCTCCCAAAAGATTTAATAAGGTTGATTTTCCCGCTCCAGAAGGCCCTAATATTACGACAAACTCGCCTTTATTAATATCAAAAGATACATTATCTAAGGCATTAAGTTTTTTTTCGCCAACGTTATATGTTTTAGTAACGTTTTTAAGTTCAATTAATTTCTTCATGATTTATCCCTTTCTAAATATGAAACTTTTATCACATTTCAATTTTATTATACTTTTATTTATTTTATGAGTCAACGAAATATGAATAATTTATCACATTTTAGTAATTGATTTATTACCTTTTGAAATGTATAATGGTGTAAGAAAGGACTTGGTCTTATGAAAACGGTTAGAACACCTAAACAAAAACGCTCAGTAGAAAAAAAATTAAAGATAATAGAAAAAGGTTTTGAGCTAATGTGTGATAATGGATACTATAAAACAAATACCAATGATATTGCTAAATATACAAATGTATCAACGGGAATTATATATCAATATTTCACTGATAAAAAAGACATTTTTATGGAAGGTGTTAAAAATTATTCAGAGAAAATAATGTACCCTATTTTAAGTGTTTTAGAAAGCAAAAAAGTAGATTTAGAAAACATAGATGAAACAGCAAATAAAATGATAGATGAACTAGTTAAAGCACATACTATGTCTAAAAAAGCTCATGAAGAATTACTTGCAATGAGTCATATGGATACTGACGTTTCTAACATTTTAAAGATGCAGGATATTAAAACAACAGAAAAAATAGTTGGTTTACTTAAAGAAAACAATATAAATATTTCTAATCCTTTAGAAAAAGTTCACATAATAACAAACATCTTAGATAACTTTTGCCATGAAGTTGTATATCATAGGCATAAGAATATAAATTATGACATAATGAAAAAAGAAGTTATAAAAGTAATAATTAATATGGTAAAAGAAAAATAGAATTTAAAAGAGGCTGGCTTAAATGTCAGTCTCTTTATTTTTAACATAATTAATCATTCATAGTATTAATCCAAAATCTTTGAATATATTTTTTGGTAATATCATCATAAAATGACTTTTCAAGTTTACCCCCATTTTTTTCTATAACTTTTCTTGATGCAACATTATCCTCTAAACATGTAATTAATACTTTTTCTATTTTTTGTTTTTTATACTTTTTCAAAGCTAAATATAATGCCTTAGTTGCACAACCTTTTTTTCTTTCTTCTGGTTTTATATAATATGCAACATGTCCTAACCTAGAAAAATAATTATCATTTAGTTCATGTCTCAAATCAATTGTTCCAACAAGTTTATTATTATCTATTATGAAATAAACAGTAGCAGGAACATCCCTGTTTGCTATTTTAATACCATTTCTTCTATTTTCTAGTCTTTTTAACATATCTTGGTAATTTTCACCATTTCTGTATGCATTTCCCATCTCTGATATGTCTTTATTTTTTATGGCACTATCTACAAGCTTATAATATTGTTCTTTATATTTTTCACAAGGTAAAACTAAATTCATAATACACCTCTATCAAATATTTACGTTTTTAAAAGATATAGTTAATTATTTTCTATCATCATAATCTTCTAAAAAACTTTTATATGTTCCGTCCTTTTTAGTTCCTAAAATACAGTTTAAGTTTACGTTATCCATACTTTTAAAGATATTGTTATCAACGTTAGGATTTACTTTCTTTAATGATTTAACTAAATTTTTCATTTCTTTTCGTTTGCTTGTTCCATCATCTAGTATCGTACAATTTTCAGTAAAACGACATGCACAGTTTATAAACGTTAATTTGTTAGAATTTTTCCACGAAATTATAGCATCTTCCTTAACTAAATAAAGCGGTCTAATAAGTTCTAATCCTTCAAAGTTATCACTATGAAGTTTAGGCATCATTGTTTTAATTTCCGAACCATAAAACATTGATAAAAGAGTTGTCTCAATAACGTCATTAAAATGGTGTCCTAACGCTATTTTGTTACATCCTAATTCTTTGGCTTTACTATACAAATATCCTCTTCTCATTCTAGCACATAAATAGCAAGGGCTTTTTTCTATATCTTTTACAGTATCAAATATATTACTTTCAAATATTTCTATTGGAACGTTTAATATTTTGGCATTATCTTCTATCATTTTTCTATTTAACTTATTATATCCTGGATCCATTACAACGTAGTGCGCTTTAAATGGAAAGCGTCCATGTTTTTGTAATTCTTCTATACACTTAGCAAGCAAAAAAGAGTCCTTACCACCGGATATACAAACCATAATATTATCATTTTCTTTAATAAGTTCATAATCACTTACTGCTTTAACAAACTTACTCCATATCTCTTTTCTATATGTTTTTATTATACTTCTTTCTATTTCTTTATACTTTTCCATAACTTTCACTTCCATATAAACTAATTATAAACTATACAAAGAAAAAAGCAAATAAAAAGAGCTTTTATGCTCTTTAAAACTCTACGCTTTTATTTGTATTATAAACTTTACCATCAATACTAATATAAACTGAATAAGTACCACTTAAACCTTCACTATTAATATACTTAGTAACCGTTATTCCGTTTTTATTTTCTTCTTCAGTAAACACATCAACGCATAATGCTGTGTAAGGATGCTTACTTACGTTTATTTTATAATATGAAGATTTTAAGCTTTTATATAGTATTACGTTAATATCTGATCCTCTTTTAAACTTACCTGTAACAGATAGTCTATCTTCTTCTTTAACAAGTTTTATATCGTGTTTTTTATATTCATTATCTTGTTTTTTAACGCTATATAATGAAAGCATTTCATTTTTAGTTACATTTGTTTTTCCAAGAGAACCTAGACGTTTTGCACTTTTAATTTTTAGTTCATCTGAATTACTATATAAACTCATTTTTTCTACTCTATAATTATTAGTTGGAAGTACAAGTTCAAATATAACTTTATTATCTAAAACCTCTACTGTATCAGATGTAAGTTTAGTATTTCCACTTGTTAATCCTGCTGGCTTGTTAGACTGAATGCCATCAACTTCTACAATACCACCAGAATGAACTATATAATGATTACTATCTATATAATCAACATCTGATATGTAAGGAGAATAAAACTTACTTCCTCTTTCTTTTCCATATTCATATACCTGTTTTATAGTCATGTTTTTAGTATCAATTTCATACATAACGCCTCTTGAATATGACTTATCTGCTGATACATAGTTTTCTTTAATCTTTGATTTATTGTTTCCATTATCAAATATGAATACATATCCTTCAGGTGTTATCATAGCAGCATGCTGCGACCATTGCCACTCAAAGTTATCACCTATAGGTTTAAAGAAATACTTCTGATATTCTTTGCTCCAAGAGGTACTATCTCCTATTATCCAATTTAATTTACCTGTTTTATAACTTATGTTAATAACGGCATCTTGGTGTCTACCAGATAATGTTATAGAATCAGTTTTAGCATCATACCAAACTGAATTATTATGAAACCAGTCATATTCTATCCAGTTTTCACTTTTTCCATCATTCATGTTTAAAATGTTTTTTAAATCAAATGTTTTTACTACATTTCCTGTTTTTCTATCCAATTCTACAATATAATCTTCAACCGTACCATTTTTATTATTAAAATCATCACTTGCTACTAAAAGATTACCACTTGGAAGTTCAAAATAATCATGATGGTATCCACCTTTAATAGAATACTCATTATATATTTTACCAAGTAAATCAATTTCATATAAACCAGTCATATAATATGGAGTATTAATTAATCTTTCAGTGCTAATTAACATATGACCGTTCTTAAGTCTTGTATTATCCCACAAAGCATAACTTGTTAAATACCATCTAACATCCCCATTTACATCATATGCCAAAGTATATCCTTTAGCGGATGGTGTGTAAAAGTATAAATCATTAGTAAGTTTTGATGTATCTTTTTTAACACTTGTTGGTAATACAAAATCATCTGGCAGTTTATCTGTTTTTATGGTAAGTTCTTTTTTATTTGTACCACATTCAAGTACTACTTTGTTTTCATAATCTGCATATAATCCATATACTGGAATATAGTGAGACTTTGCTTTAGAAAAAGTATTTGTATAAGTTGTTAAATCATCTTTACCTTTTATTGTTATTTTAACAGAACAATCATTTTCAGTTTCAAACATAACAAGTGCTGTTAAAGGAGATACCTTATAAGGATTTAACAAAACCTTTGGATTATCAAATGTATAACCTTTACTATCAAAGTCTCGTTCATATTCTGCTTGATTAGTTACCATACTTTTAGTTTCTTTTATTTTATCTTTATTAGTTAACTTTATATTTCTAATTTGAAGCAAAATAAGTGCTACTAAAATAATTAATATAATAACTAAAATTACTACTGGTGTTTTCTTTTGTTTTTTTATTTTCTTCATTATTATCCCTCCTACAAGATAATTTTATTATAACTTAACATATTACTCAATAAAGAGGCGGTTTAGTTTACTAAAGCACAAGTTTAGTTTTACTTACCACAATTTTCATCTATGTTTAAAGGTACATGATATGTTGTTATAACATCATCCATGCCAGTTGCTTCAATATCTAGATAAACGCTTCCTTTTTTATAATTTTTACATACTTTATCGTATTTTATATTAAATGAAACGTCTTTTAAGTAACGATCTAATTTTAAACCTTCTTTATTAGATTTTTCAAACGTACTAACTCTTTTGTTTATGTCGCCTTCCATTTCATATAAAGAGCATTTAAAATTCTTGTATAATTTCTTGTCTTTTTTTCCACAGTAAGAAAGTTCTGATATGTATATTGATGATGATATATTGTTATACGCAATAACTCCTTTTATATTAAAATCTTCACACTCAGCATGAAGCTTTTTAAATTCAAAAGTACTATTTTTATTAATGCTAAAAATAATGGAAAAAACCGAAATTAATAAAAGTATAATCATAATTAAAATGACAATTATTTTGTTTCGTTTATTATTATTTTTAACGCTTTTTCCTTCTAGAAAATCATTAATGTTTAAGTTATACTTATCACATATTTCTTTTAATACGTTTATATCAGGAAGATTTTTACCATTTTCCCATTTTGAAACTGCTTGATACGTAACGTTAAATTCTTTAGCAAACTCATTTTGAGTCAAATTATTTTTCTTTCGCAAGTCTTTTATTAACTTTGATATTTTATCTTGATTCATAAATTCTTTTCCTATCTTTTTTCTTTACTTCTTTTATCCTGAATTATTTCCATTTCCTTTTCTGTTATTAAAGTAACATTATTTTCTTTTGCCCAAGATACGCATCCTTTTAAAACCGTATTTAAAAATACTCTTGGAACTTTTACTAACATTTTACAAGCATCATCTGTAAATTTTACTTTATCATCTACTCTTGAAGCGGCATATTTAACAGTATCTAAGCTTATTCCTTTAGACTTTGGAATAGCACGTTTTTTAGCTTTCTTTGGTTTAACATACCAAAAATATTTATTATCACGATATCCATAATCAACCGGAATATTTGGAAAACTAGATGCCTTAACACCATTTATTATCGCTTCATATTGTTTTGGTTTTATTAATATATTATCTATTTTTAAAATAAAATGTGCTCCAAACTTACTTGTTATACCATTAAAGTCATGAAAAGGTGCATTATATTCATCCATTACTTTATCATTTGATGCATTATCTAATTCTGATACCCATGTACATTCAAATACTTGATAAGCTTCCTTAATAACTTTTGGATAAGAATTTTTACTATCACTTAATGCTCTTTTTCCATCAGTTAATGTAAATATACAATCTTTCATTTTTTCACTAGTTGTTTCACCTGGATAACCAAGTCTTACAGCCTCATTAAAATATTTAGCTTCTCCTGTTATAAAATTAATTGCACATTTTTTCGTTCTTAATATATTTTTGCAAGTATTAGATGAATTTCTGCAACACAAAACCATTGCATAATAATCTTTACCCGCAATATAATATGGAAAACAAAGCGAGTATGCTCCTAAGTTTGTTTCTCCATCAGTACTTAACGTTGAAATAAGTGTTGTTGGCATTGGAAAAAAGCTTGATGTTTGATAGAAATTATCAACCATCCTTATATCCTTAAAACCATTTATTAAATCCTTATCTTTCATGTTAATCACCTATCCTTACATCAATTATAACATAATATGATTGATTTAATAAAAAAAGAGGAGCCTTAAGGCTCCAAGGGGGTTTTGGTTGTACTTTCAACTAAATCGTAAAAGTACCTTGCGTGATATCATCACGCTATTATAATAATATAGACTTTTAGTCAAATTGTCAATGATTTTTTTGTGTCTATTTTACTCAACCGTAACAGACTTAGCCAAGTTCTTTGGTTTATCAATACTGCAGCCTTTTAACTTAGCAAGTTCGTATGCAATCATCTGAAGCGGAATTACTGCAAGAAGTGGTTCAAATATATCATTTACCTTTGGTATAACTACCTTTTCATCATATACTTCATTATCCTCTATATTTTGATTTGTTATGCAAATTACATTAGCACCTCTTGACTTTACTTCTTTTATATTACTAATAGTTTTAGGGGCTATTTTCTCATCTGTAATTATTGCAACAACAGGAGTTTTATCTTCTATTAATGATATCGTACCATGTTTTAATTCACCTGCAGCATAAGCTTCACTATGTGTATAAGATATCTCCTTTAATTTTAAAGAACCTTCTTCTGCTAATGCATAATCAACACCTCTACCAATAAAGAATATATCATTTTGATCTTTTATATCTTCTGCTATTTTTTTATAAACATCTGTTCTATTTAATAACTCTTCTATATAATCAGGAAGTTTTTTAGCATCTTTTAATATTTCAATAATCTCATCTTTATTAGTTAAATCCTTTTTATAAGATAAATTAAGTGCTATTAAAGATAACAATGCAACTTGGGCTGAGTAAGCTTTAGTTGTTGCAACTGCTATTTCTTGTCCTGCTTCTGTATAAAGCACCATTTTAGCTTCTCTTGCTATAGTACTTCCCTTAGCATTAACTATTCCTAATGTATCATTACCATTTTTCTTTGCAATGTTTAAAGCCTCTAATGTATCTGCTGTTTCACCTGATTGTGATACAACAATTACTAATTCATCATCTTTTAAAAACTGCTTTCCATATCTAAACTCACTTGCAGTATCTACTCTAACTTCTACGTTAGCATACTTTTCAATCATTTGTTTTCCAACTAAACCAGCATGAGTTGCACTACCACATGCAACTATTCTTATTCTTCCATATTTAGAAAAATCCGGCATTTTCTCTATCAAGCTATCCATACCATTTGATATGTATTTTTCAGTAGTTTTTTTAAATACTTCTGGTTGTTCATGCATCTCTTTTAACATGAAATGATCATATCCTTGTTTATCTATTGCATTATTATCAAAATTAAATTCTTTTATTTCGTAATCTTTTTCTTTTCCTTCATGATATAGTTTTACTGAATCATTAGTTATTTTAGCATAATCTCCATCTTCTAAAACAATATGTTTTTTTGTCTTATTAAGTATTGCTGGAACATCTGATGCAATATAATTTTCATCATCATTTATCCCGATTATTAATGGACTTTTATTTTTTATTGTGTATAACACATCTTTTTCATCATCACAAATAATACCTAAAGCATAAGATCCTTCTAACATCTCTTTTACTTTTCTAATTGTTTTTAACATATCCTTTTCTGCCCTATAAACGTAATCTATTAAGGCCGCAACCACCTCAGTATCTGTTTCTGACTTAAACTCATATCCTTTATTTTTTAAATCATTTCTTAATTTGTCATAATTTTCTACTATTCCATTATGAACTATAGTAATTTTACCTACTTTATGAGGATGTGCATTATTGCATGTTGCCTTACCATGAGTAGCCCACCTTGTATGACCTATTCCAAGATTTGATTTAACATCAAAATCAACATGTTCTTTAAGATTTGCAATTTTTCCTTCTTTTTTTATTACCTCTATACCATTATTATTTACAAAAGCGATTCCTGCCGAATCATATCCTCTATATTCAAGACGTTCTAAGCCGTCAATTAAAACACGTACAGACTCTCCTTTACTCCCTACGTAACCTATTATTCCACACATATTATTTTTCTCCCTTTAAAAATGTATAATAAAAATAACTGTGTGAAATACTTCTTTGTTATAATTTTAATTTTATCTTTTAAAAGTATTTCTTACGATTCACAAATCCGCTATGGCATCCGCCGAATCTTTCGATAACCATAGTCCTCGTCACCCACTTTTGGGCCTGGCGCTAAATAAATAAGTATCCTCCAAGTACTTCTCTTTATTTTTATATATTTAATTATATGAAAAAAAGGAGTTCTTGTAAACCCCTAATAATAATATTATTATATCAACACCCTAATTTTTAATATTAACATTCTTATTTTCCATTTTCTCAAAGGATTGATTATCTTTAAAAATAATAGATTTCATTCGCTTTTCATGATCCGGATTATCAAGTGACTCTTTATTAGTCGCCTCTTTTTCTATCAAGAAAAATGTAAATGTATCATATATCTTGCTGTTTGAAATTAAATTCATGTCTATTAAATGATTTTTGCTCAATAATGAAGCACTATTTTGTGCCAAAAAAGTTAAAGATATAAGTTTATCTCTCGTTTTAGAATTATATATTAACAGCATATCAGCCTCATGGTATAAACTTCTTATAGATTCTTTATTTCCAGCCAACTTTAAAAGAGAAATTTTTATATCTTCTAAAGAAGCCTTATTTATTAAATCCTTATCTTGACTAAAATATTTACTTTCCAAAAACACAGGATTAATAAGCATAGTATTATTGGACAAAATACAACTTGTAGGTAAAATATCAAGACTCAAAAAATTTTTAAGTCCTACACTACTAAGTGAATTAATCCAATTTTGTACATCACTAATGTAACTTGAAAGTTTATATTGATTAAGTTTATTAATAACTTCTTTTAAAATTTTATGATACATTTTAACATTCATCCCTTCTTTTCTATTTAACCAATTCATTAACGTCATCTCTTACCTTTACTAACAAATCATAATCTTTTCTTACATCTGACAATTTAAATGATAAAGCCCCACTTTGCCTACTTCCAAATAAATCTCCTTGTCCTCTTAGTTTAAAGTCTGCTTCACTTATTTTGTAACCATCATTTTCTTCTTCCATTATTTTAAGTCTTTTAGTATCTTTATCACTTATTAAATAGCAGTAAGACTGAAGACTATTTCTACCTACTCTTCCCCTTAATTGATGAAGCGTAGAAAGTCCAAATCTATCAGCATCAAAAATAACCATAACAGTTGCGTTTTTAACGTCTACTCCAACTTCAATAACGGTAGTTGATATAAGAATATCTATATTTCCTTTAGCATACTCATCCATTACTTTTTCTTTTTCTTCATTTGTCATTTTTCCATGTAATACTTCTACATTATAATTTTTAAAAGCGAGATTAAACTTATGCTTTAAATCATACACGTTAGCATAATTACTATCATCAGTTTCTTCTATCATAGGTGCAATAACATATACTTGATTTTGATTTTTCAAGGCTTTATATATTCCTTCTAAAACATCCTTTATTTCATCTTCTTTTTTTACCTTGGTAATAACCGGAATTCTACCACTTGGTTTTGTCTTAATACTTGACGTATCAGTGTCTCCATAAATAGTTAAAGCATAAGTTCTTGGAATTGGTGTTGCACTCATCATTAAAACCTCTACGTTTAAACCTTTGTTTTTTAAAGTCTGGCGCTGATTAACTCCAAATCTATGTTGCTCATCTGTTATGACAAGACCCAAATTATTCCACACCACCTTATCACTTATTAGGGCGTGCGTTCCAATTAACATATCTATTTCATTTTTTTCTATCTTTTCATATACTTTCCTTTTTTCTTTTAAAGTCATTTTACCTGTTAAAAGGCCTACCTTAAAGTTTGTATCTTTAAATAAATCACAAGCATTCTTATAATGCTGACGCGCTAAAACCTCAGTAGGTGCCATAAAAGAAGTTTGGTATCCACCGGTATATAAAGCATAAGAAATAATAAATGCTACAATTGTTTTGCCTGAACCAACATCCCCTTGTAATAATCTGTTCATTAATGTGTCACCACAAATTTCATCAAGCATTTTAAAGACTATCTTTTCTTGGTCACTCGTTAATTTAAAAGGCAAAGAATTAATAAAGTCATTAACCATATTTAAAGATACTTCTTTTTTATAAACGTCTTTATGAATTTCATTTTTTATTTTTAACAATTTAATATTTTTCATATAAGTAAATATCTCTTCGTACTTAAGAGTTTTAAGTGCAGTCTTTAAACTTTTCTCATCTTTTGGATTATGAATTATTCTAATCGCTTCATCTTCACTCATTAAATTATATTTACTAATTAACTCTTTAGGTATATTGTTATTTTCTTTAACTACACTTAATGCTTTCTTAATAAACGCATTCATCTGTTTAGATGTAATACCTTTACATAAGTGATAAACAGGCTCTATCTCAACTTTATTTAAATTCCCTAACCTTATATTTGTAGCTACTATAGTTTCCTTTTTAGGATCATATTTTCCAATTATTGTAACTTCTTTTCCAATAATAATATTTGGTTTTAAAAAAGCTCTATTAAATATTACAACTTTAACTATTTTATTTTGAACATTACACCTAAATGTTAACCTATTCATTTTACCTCTAAAAAAATTTAAAGTTGGCATAGACTCTACTATCCCATCACTTACAAATTCATCATAATACTTAGGATTATTAATGTCTCTTTTAGCAAAAATTAAAAAACGATAAGGGTAATTTCTTATTAAATCTTCTGAGCTATATATTCCTAAATTATTTAATGTTTTAGCAGTTTTAGGCCCTATCTTATCTAGTTTTTCAAGTTCCATGATATCACCATTTTTTCTTTCTAATACAATTATAACAAACGAATGTTTGAAAAATCAATCATGCGTTAAACTTTTTTAAAAAAATAATAAAAAAAGGTTGACTTTTACACCCTTTTCGATTAGTATAAATGGCACCAGCTCTGGAAAAACCATAGCTGGCGCTAGTATCACAACTAGCCAACCCCTTTTTATTCTTTTTGAGATTGCATGGGAAACCGTGTGATCTCCTTTTTTTTGAATTTTTTTTAAAATTTAGTTAATACTATTTAAAAAAGAGGGATAATATGACAATACCAAAAACAAAAGAAAAAATAATTGAAGAAATAAAAAAAAGAACTGGAAACGCACCTGATGTAACATACAAAAATTACCCAATTGGAGATAAAATACTTACACTTATATATTCAAATAGTGTAAGTAGTCAAAATGATATAAATGATTTTATCTTAAGAAGATTAGATGAGGAAGGAAATAAACTTTTAGATAAAGATATCTTTTCATACGTTAAAAATTATATTCCAAATAATACTGCTATCTTAATAAGCACAATAAAAGATGCATTATATTATCTTTTTAATGGTTTTACACTAGTTTTATTTGATGACGAGAAGAAAATAATTGCATTTGAAAATAAAGCTAATCTAACAAGTAGTGTTCAAAGAAGTGAAAATGAAAAAAGTCTTAAAGGACCACTTGATGCCTTTACCGAAAATTATCAATCAAACATCGGAATGATAAGAAGAAGACTAAAAACGGAAGATTTATGGATTAAGGAAGTAACTGTTGGTGAAAAAAGTAAAACAAAAGTTGCTCTTTTTTATTTAAATGGTGTATGTGATAAAAAATTAGTTGATAAAATATATAAAAAAATTAAAAATATAAAAATCGATTACGTAGGAAATTCTAATTATATAATTGATGCCATAAGTAATTCTAATAGAGCGATATTTCCTATTACACTTCCAACTGAAAGACCTGATTTAGCGTGCCAAATGCTTCTTCAGGGAAGATGCGTTCTTATGTGTGAAAACTCAAATGAAGTTATAATATTACCTTGCACCTTTATTGATTTTTTTAAAACACCAGATGATTATTATGAAAAAAGTCTTAACGCATTTGCAAGCAGAGTAATAAGAATTGTATCTATGTTATTAAGTCTTCTAACGCCCGCTATTTACATTTCTCTTATGGCTTACAATCTAGAAGCTATACCAAGTGGTCTTTTAATTAATTTTTCAATTCAAAGAGACGGTGTTCCATTTACTACGGTATTTGAAATATTAGTTATGAGTTTTATGTTCCAAGTATTAAGAGAAAGTGATTTAAGATTTCCTGGTAAAGGTGGAAGTTCTATTTCAATAGTTGGTGCTTTAGTTTTAGGTCAAGCTGCTGTTGAAGCTGGAATAGTTTCACCTATTACGATTATAATAGTTGGTATTTCATCAGTTGCATCCCTTGCCTTTTCATCAATAGAATTAATAAATTCAATTAGATGGTGGCAACTTATATTAATTATTTTAGCATCCCTATTTGGTTTTATTGGCGTGATGTTTGGTCTTATTATAATGATTGCAATTCTAGCATCACAAAAATCTTGTGGAAAGCCTTACCTCTCTCCTTTTGAACCATTTAATAAAGAAGCACAAAAAGATGCAATACTAGAGTTTAAAGATGTTAAACTAAATCCTAAAAACATATACACTAAGGAGGATCATGATGAAAAAGATATTTAATTCAATAGTTTTTATAATTATCATATTTACCTTAAGTGGTTGTTTTAATTACAAAGAAATAAATGATTATGCAATAGTATCAGGTATATCAATTGATGAAAATAAAGGAAAAAGTGTAAATAAATATAAAGTAGGAATACAAATAATGAATGCTAAAAAAGATGAAGAATCAGATAGTAGTTTAATAACATTTTATGAAGCTAGTGGAAAAACAATATATGATGCCCTTGAAAAAATAATGCTTGATTCTCCAAAAGAATTATACTTAGGTCATAATGAAGTTGTTGTAATAAGTGAAGAATTATTAAAAAAAGAAAATCCCCTTAATTATCTAGATTACTTTATGAGAGACCCAGGGTCCGAAAAAGATTCTGCAGTTATGGTTTCAAAAGAAAAAGATGAATCTAGCATTTTAAAGGTAATAACGCCACTTGAAACACTTCCATCTAAAAACCTAAGATCAACTTTGTCGGTTGCAGATAACTTTAGTGGTATTTTAACAGTTGTTACAATAGATGAATTTATATCTGATTTATCAAATTCAAAAACAGAAGCAATTATTCCATCTGTAAAAATAAAAGGAAAGATAAATAATGGTGAAAAGATGGACAATATAAAAGAAAGTAATCCTAATACCAAATTAACATTTGATACCCTTGGATACTTTAAAAATAATAAACTTAAAGGATATTTAACTACTAATGAAAGTGTTGGATATAATTTTTTAGCTAATGTTGCTAAAGAGACTTACGTAAATGTTAAATGTGACAGTAAAAATTACGCAACATTAAGACTTGCTAACAGCAATTTTAAAGAAAATCTTTATTATGAAAATAATAATCCAATAGTAAATATTAAAACAAAAATTGATGCTGATCTTTTAGAATATAATTGTAAATCAGACTTTTTAAATAATGATAAAGTAATAAAAAAATTAGAGATTAAAGCAAAAAATAGAGTTAATACCTTAATGAATAAAACAATAGATAAACTATATGTTAAAGAAAAAGCTGATGTACTTAAATATGCAGAAAAATTCTATAGTAAAAAATATAAAGAAACCAAAAAATTAGGTTATAAAAATAAAGATATATTAAATAAAATAAGTTTTAAATTTAATACTAATGTACAAATAAAATCAACTGAGCTTTCTATAAAATCAGTTAGAAAGGAAAATAGTTATGAATAATAAAGTATCAAGTACTCAAATAAGCATGCTTTTAACTTTAATATGTTTAAGTATGTATATAGGTCTAAGTGATGTAATATTGCTTAGAAAAGCTAATAATGGCGTTTTAATAGGAATTATAATTGGTGCTATAATAGGACTTATTCCCATACTAATGTATTTAAAAATAAATAATACACATACAAATCTTAATATATTTGAAAAAAATAAAAAACTTTTTAAAAAACCAATAGCAAATATATTTAATGCATTAATATTTTTATTTTACTTGTTTTTATTTATCGTATCAATTAGAGCATCAGTTATATTTGTAACAAGTAAATACCTACAAAACACACCATTTTATTTCGTTGGAATACTTATTTTAATAACCGTTTTTATAATCGGCTTAAAAGGCATAGAAGTAATATCTAGAATATCACAAATCTCATTTATAATAAGTTTAATCTTAGTAATTATAATAGAAGTTCTACTTTTTCATTATATAGAAATAGATAATATACTGCCTATTATAATAAATAAAAAATATGTATTTAAAATAATAGATGCCGCTATATATGAAGCTTGTTCCTCAGCTTTATTATCTATTTTACTTTTAACAATTAACAAAGATAAAATAATAGATAAAAAAAGATTTAATAAAACATTTTTAATTTTCTATTTAATATCTCAAATAGCTTTACTTGTTGTAATGTTTTATGTAGTTTCGTGTTTTGGATTTAATATGGCTACTTTATTTAGATATCCAGAATATATTTTACTTAAAAAAATTGGAATAACATCATCTGGGCTGCACATAGAAAACTTACTTGCATTTAGATGGTTACTTTATATACTTGCTCTTTGTTATACATCCTTTTTTGGAATTAATACATATTTAAAAACTTTTAAAATTTCTAAAAAAACTAACTATATTTTAATTATTTTAATAAGTATAATATCAATCATAATTGCTAATACATTATTTGGAAACATACCACACTCTATTATGATTATAAAAAATTATTATGTTCCTTTTATTGCTATTCCTATATTTACAATTTTAACAATTATTTTTATAAAGTGTTTAAAAGAAAAGAAAATATCAAATACAAATTGATATTTTTTTATATATTATGTCTAACTATTTTTCCACATCCTATTTTTCTTCCAAATGTTTTAGCATTATTATCACTTGTGGCCTCATGAATTATAACTAGTTTACCTTCTATATCATAAATTTTAAATCTAGTTGTATAAAACTTCATGTATGCATAACCACTATTAGAAAATAATAAAGGCATATCTCCAGCGTGATAAGGATGTTTAGCATTAGTTGGATTATAATGCTTTCCTACGTTTAAAAACGTACCATCACTTGATAAGTCGCAGTTTTTACCATCATGAATATGAATTGGAAAAAGTTCATATGATTTATATCCAGGAAGATTAGATACTTCTACTTCTACCATTACTCCATCTTTAAAAGGTTTAAAATATGCTATTCCATTTAAATTAGGTGAAGATATATCACCTTTTATATATGCGGTTAAATAAATATTTTCATCAGTCAAAAAAATCACCTAATTAAGTATATTTAAAAAGACATTAAAAAATGTCTTAGTTAAAAGTTTCTTTAAATAGTTTTCTAAATTTTTCTAAATCAAAATCGGTTGATACTTTAACGTTACTATTATCAGCAAGCGTTATAAAGCACTCTCCTTTTCCATTTCCATTAGATATAATTTTTACATTACAAGGCTTAAACGTAACAATGCTTGGATCTATTACGCTAGCTATCGTTGTAGGGTCAGGTGTTCCAAGACCTATAGTTTTATAATGTTCATAACTAAATTCTATGTATTTTTCCGATATCAAACCAACAAATCTTGATAAAAGATTATTAGAATTACGTAAATTTAAAACATAGTCTTTTTCTATAAATGACTTAACTCCTATCTCATGAGTAACTAGTTTTATATCATCAAAAGGTGCCTTTAAAACACTTTTTGCAGCCTCTGGATCCACGTTAACATTAAATTCTAAGTATGGCTTTTTAACTTCTGGATCATAAGTTGTTCCCATTATAACTAAGTGTTTTACTCTATAAGCTAATTTAGGATCTTTTTTTAAGGCATTTGCTATGTTTGTTAAAGGTCCAAGACAAATAATCGTTAAATCATCTTTGTACTTTTTAGATGCTCTGATTATCAAATCTTCAGCTTTCATTTTAGAAAACTTGCCCCTTATCATAGAATCAGTAAAAACAGCATATCCTAATCCATCCTTACCATGTGCATACTCAGCAGTTTCATGATTACATTTATTTTCTTTTTTGCCTCTATACATTTTTATATTAGTCCCTAAAAATTCTTGAATTATTTTTATGTTTTTTTCCGACTTAGAAGCTGGAATATTACCACTTGCTAAAGTAAATGCTATTACGTCTAATTTATTTTTTATTCCAAGCATAATTGCAATTGCATCATCCACCCCTGGATCTGTATCTATAATATATTTCATAAGTTTCATCTCCTATAATATTATTATATTATTTATTATGAATTTTTCAAATATTTAGTTACACATTTTTAAAATGAATGTCAAATAAAAAAACTTACTACCTTTTAGTAATAAGTCCTTCTTCTCCCTTTTCATTATATAACCTAATTATTCTTCTAACAGTTGCAGGATAAGTATTAAAATATCTAGCTGTTGGTTTAATTCCCCTTTCTTTTGCCATAACAATCATTTGTTTTCGTATCTCAAATTTTTCCTTTGGTGACTTATTTCTATATAAATCTTCATCATCCACGTTGTATAATTTAAACTCTGTTGACATAACTTACCTCCAAAAAAGTTAACCTTACAAGGTTAATTATATCATATTTTTCCAATAAAAAAACTAAGTCTTTTAACTTAGTCATCTCTATCTATATTATCAAAAAGTTCATCAGAGAAAAATTCTTTTAAAGTGAGTCCCAATCCATCACATAATCTTACAATGGTTAATAGTTTAACATCCTTGTAACTTTTATCCATTATATGTTGAACAGTACTTTGGGTAAGACAACTTTTAGATGCTATCTTATTTACCGTAAGTTTTCCGTTACTTTCATTTACTATATTATTAATTTTCTCTGCAATAGCTTCTATTACCTTTCTTTTTTTCATATTTGTACCACCTATTACAATTTTATCTTTAATAGGCCAAAAACTATTAACCTTGCAAGGTTAAAATGATGTTATAAGCGAATTATTAGTAATATTATTTACAAAATATGAATTTTTTATTAGAAAAAATAGCAACTTGTTATATTTTTTTGCATAAAATATAAAAAATTACTATTGCTATTTACTGGTATTATATGTTATAATTTGGTTGCACGAAAAGAAATGGGGCTATAGCCAAGCTGGTAAGGCATTGGACTGCAACTCCACGATCGCCGGTTCAAATCCGGCTGGCCCCTCCAATTATTTGCAGGTGTAGTACAACGGCTAGTACGCGGCCTTGCCAAGGCTGAGACGGGAGTTCGATTCTCCTCACTTGCTCCAGAAGCAAAAATCGTCGCACCAAGTGACGTTTAGATTAAAAGCTCAATTGAAAAATTGAGTTTTTTTGTTGTCTAAATGTAGAAAGGTTGTGATGATAAATGATTAAGACTATTGAAAACGAAATTAATTTAAGCCCTATTTTAAAGAAGAAACTTAATTGGGCAAAGAATTACACTAATACTACACTATCAATTAAAAAAGGTGCTTTAATAAGGCTAGAACCAACTAATATTGCCTATGTTAAACCACATGAAGTATTAGTTAATAATATAAAGTTTTTATTTTTTAATAATACTAATTTCTTTTGTATAAATGATTTAGATAATAGATATAAATTATCTGATTTAGAAGAAATATTAAAATTAGTTAAATAAATTGTTGACTTTTGGATTTTTCGTGATATTATAAATAACCAATAAATGACAAGCAGTATCCGTCGTTTTGGAGGTTATTATGCCCAATCCGTCGTTTTGGAGGTTATTATGCCTAAATATAAAATACATATAAATAAATATTATAATAAAAATATTACAAGAGGATTTGAGAGTTAATACCTTTGGCTTTCAAACCCTCTTTTTTTTAGTAAATAAAAAGGAGGAAAAATATGGAAGAAAATAAAAAAATCGCTGGTATATATATCAGAGTATCAACTGAAGATCAAGCTCGTGAAGGTTTCTCTTTAGGAGAACAAGAAGAAAAATTAAAAGACTTATGCAAGTATAAAGAATATGAAGTATTTTAGAGTATAAGAAAAAGATAGAAAAATTATTTTCTATCTTTGTTTGGTTTCGGAATTAATATTTTTTTAAATATTGGTATTTTTTTATAATTTAGTCATTATTTTTTATACTTTACAGACATATCCATGTATGGATAACTTTTTATTAAAACTTTATTTCCATCTTTTTTCTTATCTTCTGGTATTTCATGATAACTTACATTTGAATCAAATTGTTCAGTATAATAATCTATTATATTTTTTCTAGTTAGAATAGCATTTTTATCTTTATTATCAGCATAAAGAATTTTGTTTTCTGCTGTTATTATATTATTCAATCTACGCATTACTCTTAAACTATCTGAACCACCTATTTTTATTTCATCAATTGGCTTTTTCTTATTCTTATTAAGTTCAAAATTTAGTTTAGCTCGTTCAATTTTTGCTTCTCTTAACTCTTTCGTAGACAAAGTATCATCATAAAAAACCATATCAACTTTTTTATCATCCTTCATTTTTAAATCAAATAACAAAAATTCACCTTGTCTTGAATCAATAAAAGTAGTTAAATCATAACTATTTTGATTATTTTGATATATATATAGAGGATTCTCAGATAAAGTATAGTCTATATATAATCTTATTAAAAGCATATTATATAATAACTTAGCATAATCACTACCATAGTTAGCATAATTGAAAATCTCGTAATTTAAATCAATTAAATCTTTATTAAAGCTTCCATACATTCCAATTGGTTTAAATAGCTTTTGAAATCCAGAATCACTTATATATGGTTTTAATTCCTGTTTTATTCTCTCTAGTTCTTCGCTACTTTTACCTATATCAAATTTTTCCATTATAAAACCTCCTTAAAATTACATTTATTATACATCAACTTACTTTATTTTTCAATAAAAATAGTAATAATTACTTATTGCTACTTGGCTTTGATCCTAGTTTTTTTACTGGTGCTTTTTCTTCATTAATTTGATCTAAATTTCTAAGATTTGGTATTTCAATTATATCACTACCATTAACAGCAAAAAATTCTATAATGTGATATTTATTATTAACTTTATTATCATTATAATTTTCTAATAATTTATTAAAGGAATCTATTCCACCATTTCTATTAAATGTTTTTTCTCTTTCTCTTCTAACAAATGTAGCAGTTCCATCACTAAAAACCGCATAAATCTCTATATTATATCCAAAATTTCCGTTTTTTATTATTTTAAATCCATCTATATTATTTTTATTTAGCGCGAGATTATTTGAATTAAGAATAATAAAATCTTTTAATAATAAATTTCCGGCAGCAGAAGTATCAAACCATAATAAAGGTTCCCAAGGATAAATCATCTTAGATTGTTCTTTAGTAATTTGAACTTTTTTATAAATTCCTGTATCCTCTTTTAAAACCGCAAATAATGCGCTTTTATTTCTAACATCATAGGTTCTCAAATATAAAACTTTATCAGGATTATTTATTACTTTTTCTAAATTTTCATCTATGTAATTTATTATTACCATAAAATCACTTCCTTAAAATTACATTTATTATACATTAACTTCTTTTATTTCTTAATTTCTTTATTAATCTTTTTAATGGTCCACCATATACTATTTTATCAATTTGTTTATCAACTTTTACTTTAGGGTTTCAGATAATCTTTGTTATCGCCCCATATAAAAAATAATACCAATTTTAGGTATTTAAATAAAACACTCAACTTTTCGTCGGGTGTTTTTTTTGATTTTATTAACTAGAATTTTCTAATTTTTTGTTTGTTCTTTTCTTTATTTTCAAAAAAAATATCTACTTCTTTTTCTATCTGGAAAGGTAAATAATCAGAAGTTATTTTAGTAACTAAATTATCTTCGCAAACAACTTTACCATATTTTTTTAATGATAATTCTCTTAAAAAAATATTACAATTATTTAAAGTAATATTTATATCATCATATGAAAGTTCATCTTTCATATTTTCTTTTATTTGTGAAACATAATCCATATCTTCAACAAACTTTAATACTTTATCTTTTTCTGTATATTTAGAAATTTCTTCAATTAATCCTTCTAAATCTGCTGAAAAGAATTTTTTAATAATAATATCATTGCCAATTATATCACTCAAAGCTCTAATATATTGTGCACCGACCATATAACATAATAATAATACATTATCTTCATCTATACATTTAAATAAATTACCATCAAACAATAATAATGAAACTATAAAATCATTGACTGCTTCTGTTAAGCCAACACCAATATAATTTTCTTCTAATTCACCTCCGTTATCAGATATTGCAACAGAATTAGAAAATCCACAAGAATACGTATATGTTATTATATTTTTATTATCAATATTTTTTACATCCAAATTTTTAAATTTATAAGATAGCAAATGGCCAAATTCATGACTCTTTACATATATGTCATCTTCTTCTAAAAAACACATCATTAAGTATACCATTTTTCCATTTAAATCTATTTCAGTATAAAATTGAGCATCATCATTTTTTTCTAAAGAATAATTAAAAAGATTATAATAAAAATTAGTTTTATCAATATTATATTCATCAAATAAATCAAAAATTTTGTTTAAATAAAAATATATATCATCAAAACAATTATCAGATAAATTATTTTTAATACAATGTTTATAGTAATACATATAAATATCAAAATTTTCCATTTTAAAAATATTACTATTCTTAAAATATGAATCGTTATTAAACTTATTAAATAATAAAATTTTACTTTCATTTGTTTCCATTATATATCACAACCTTTGGTGACTGATATTATACATTAACTTTCTTTATTTTTCAATAAAATATTTGACAACATAAAAATATATGGTATTATTAAAGTATCAATTGAGTAATAATTTATGTATGCTCTTATCGCTTTATTTTTCTCATACGAGTAAAGTTAGCGCTCCATTAGAAATCAACTTGCGGACTTAATTGTTCGTAAGTTTTTATTTTATATAAAACTTTAAAAGTTTTCTTTCTAGGAAGGAGAACTTTTTGTATGCTTGAATTTAAAGCAATTGAAAATCTAAAACCTAATAAAGAATTAACCGATATCTTAAAAGAATGCTATAATAATGACTTATACAATTCTACAGATTTAAAAGAAATTTCTAAAGATACTGATAGTGAAACAGAAGTAAATATTTTTATAAATAAAAAATCATTAGAAAAAGACTACGATATTTTTTAAAAGTCGTAGTCTCTGACACATACTAAATTTTGATAATTTAGAAACGTACACGCATAATGACATAATCATAATGCGTTTGGAATTAACATATTGTAGGTTTCATCCATTATTTTTATAATACCATTTAATTTATCAACAAGTTTTCTTTTACTATGCATACTTGTGTCTTCATCATTAACAAGTTTTTGCACAAAAGCAGCAGTTTCTTCTAATTGAATGTATGTTTCATAACTTGCTTTTTTAGAAAATTTTCTTAAATATCTAAGATGTCTATTTAAACATAAAAGTAATTTATTATAACTTTCCAAAACTTGTTCACTTGTTTTTGCTAAATGAATATTAGAAATTTCTTTTATATAACTATATTTTATTTCTTCATAATTAGTATTTGTTTTTCTTTCTATAATATTTTCATTATAATATATCATAAGTTTATTTATTAAAGATATAATTTCTTCATTATCATAATAATTATCTTCTAATATTTTTTTTTGGTTTTCATTTACTATATTTATAAATCTTCTTTTAGTAGCCATAGATACATCCATATTTTTAATAAAATATATTAAATCCTCTAAAAATTTTTCTTTATTAAAATCTTGATTATTATGGATAAAATAATTCTTATAGCTATTTAATTTACTGGCTAAATCCGAATTTATTTCAAAATGACTAATAAATTTTTCGTTTAAATATGATTTTTGTCTAACATTAATTAATTCATCAACAAATTTTTCATTAGTTTTTTGTTTGGCAATATTTTTATTATAAGCCTTTACAAAGCCATCTGATGTATATATCATTAATAAATTTCCAGTTTCATTATAAAATTCATTCAATAATTCATAACGTCCACCATGCTTTTCTCCGTTAACCTTATTAAACCAATCTTCTTTAACATCATCTGTTATAAAAATAAAATCTTTACTTATCTGTTTTGATTTTTTAATCATTGAAGAAAATATATAATAATCTCCATTTTCTTCTTTTTGATCATCTTTATACCCTGGTGGAATTTTGTTTTTTATTCTTCGTTGTCCTTCTTTTTTCAAATTTATATATTCTTCCTCTGAAAAATCAGTTCCAATAGATGTGTTAAATAATTCTATTATTTTATTTTCTATCTTATTTTCTTCAAATGTTGGCTTTTTATCTTCTTTTTCTTTTAACAATAATTCTTCTACTTTTTTATTACTTTCCTCTAAAATTTTTACTATCTCAGATTTACATTTTAAATGACTATTTTTTTTAGTATTAATTTCATTTATAGAAGTGTTAAATAAATCTTTTAAACTATTACCCAGTTTAGTATATTCGTCATAGGAATTTACCATAACATTATTTTTATTTTTAAAATATTCTTTTGCTATTTGATAAGGTATCCATAATCTATCTTTTAAATTTGTTAATATTTTAAACATTTCTCTTTTTGTATCATCCGAATATCTATAAAAATTCAATAATATATTAGTATCCACAACAATAACAGCAGATTCCCAAATACGTTTATATTCATCTTCTGAATAATTAGTATATCCTTTAAACAATTCTATCATACTTTTTTCATTTTTCATTTATACCTCCTGATTAATATTCCATTTACTTAAATAAATATAGTTTATCTTATCTTGTTTTGCTACATATTTTTTCTTTATTATATCATAAATTATATATATTTTAATAACTCTTTAAAACTATCATACCCACTGTCATGGTTTAAGTGTCCACCATTTTTAATAACAACTTCTTTAGCTTCTATTGAATTAGCTAAATTATGGAGTACATCTTGAGGAATATACGGATCATTATCTCCATAAATGCAGACTATCTCATTAACATATTTTTTTATCCCGAAAATTTCATTCTCATCTACATAATACGTTGGATTAATTTTGTTGTGTATATCATTTTCGTCCGATGCCAAATAATTATTGAAACCACTTACTAGAATTAATTTATCAATTTTAATCTTATTTTCTAACACATACTTAAGAGCACAAATACTACCTGTAGAATGCCCTATAATAATAGAATTATTATCAATCATATTAAATTCTTTATAATATACATCCAATAACTTTTTCCACTCGCTATAGTTATGCTTTTCTAATTCTATTGGAAATTGTGGAATTACACACAATGTGTTTTCAGAATCAACTTGTTTTTTCAACCAAGGAAACCAATTTTCTATATTACTTCCCATAAATCCATGTATAATATATATTTTTTTCATAATTCATATCCTCCTATAGGTATATTTTGTGTAATATTTCATCTAAATCATATCCTTGATTCTAAATACAGAATCATTTATTTTTCCAATAAATTCAATTGTACAAATATTACTTTATGTATGACATTTTAAATTTATGTATTTCTAAACGCTTATAAGATTTATCGTATCTCATTACATATATCTCATATTTACCTGACATTTCAGGCAAAGTATTATACTGATTAGTAGTTTTGTTATAAATAGAAAAGTAAGTATCACTAGAACTTCTAATGTGAGATGGAATTAATATTTTTAATTCAGATTTCATTTGTTTACCCAAAATCCAATTAGGATTATGTTCAATACTATTTACTAAATTCGTAACATCTTCTTTATCATAATAAACGTTTATAACCTTATAATTTGTTTTATCTTCATCAAAATATGTTTCATAATTTTGAATTTCTAATTCTCCATCATCTGGAAGTTTTGCGTCTATTATATTTTTATATGAATTTATTTTATTATAATCTTGTGAAAAAGTTGGAAATAGTGAAAATGAACCATACACAAGTAATAAGAAACCAATTATAAATCCACCAACAATATTTTTTGTACATTTAAGTCCAGCTTTTTTATATTTAAATCCAAGTATGATTGATAATATAGGAATTGGTAACCAACACCAAAATGCCCACATATTTTTAGTAAAGTTTAAACCATGTTGTGGATTAATTTCATCAACCAATGACACCGACCATAAAGCTCCCCATAGACTACATATTGTAACAATAAACAATATTATCATAAAAGTTCCTATCAAGTTACTATTAATAGGCTTTTTAACGCCTTTATAACTAGAAGTATCTTCAAGATTATTTTCTAGGTTTTCAAATTTTCTTCTTATAAAATTAATCAATTCTAAGTCACAACCATTTTTTTGAATAATAATTATTTTATTCATTTTTTTATTTTTTAAATAGAAATGTGTATCATTTTCTATACATCTATCAATATCTTCGTAATTCATTTTATATGTAGTAGTCTCACCCTGTCTAATAAAATAATCTTCGTAAAACTCTATGTGTATTTCACTATCAAGGCCACCTCTTTTTTTAGTAGCATTAAAAGATTTTTCGGCAAAGTGTTCTAATCTAACTTTAAATATAATCATTATGCATACTTGATAACAAATTAAAAATATTAACGGTGCAATAAAACTTCTAGCAATAATTGCAAAAGCTGCTGTGAATACTAGATTAAGAATTGTACCCCAAATAACAAATGTCCAATATATTTGTGGAAAATACTTTGCTGATTTTTTATATTCGTAAGCATTTAATATACTTTCACATTCGTATAAACATTTACTATTTTTATTTTTTCTTTTCTTTGCATTCTTTATTTCTTCTGGAACTTTTTCTTTTCTCAAAATAACACCTCATTAACAAATTAATAATTCTATCTAATATTAATTATACCACAACTATTGTAGAGTTGTTTGCGCCTAAATAAAAATGTCTTATAATGCCTATAGTAATGGATGAGTTATTTATTATCCTCACTTGGAGAAAAGTTGTGTAATCACTAAACTATGGTTCCATTTAAATGTAACCTATAATTTGATTGTTTTTAAGTTTTTATTTTATATAAAAAAAGAGAAATAAATCATAAAAATAGTTTAATTCTCTTTTTAATTTACTTATTATTTAATACCGTATTTATTAACTAAAACTTTTATAAGTCTGTTAGCTAGAAAATATGAAATTATAAGAACAATTGTTAATACTAGTATTGGTAAGAAAAAGTCTATTAGGGTAAATACTAAAAGAATTGCAAAAAACATTATTAAAACAAGTATTCCAACAGTTATATAACTACTTTTATCCTTTTGTTTTTCAGTTAAATTTTCTGGTTCATCTGTCATATTACATAATATAAGTAATATCAATAATAAAATAATAATTACCGCATAAACAATAACAGTTTTAGATTCCTTTAAATCAAATAGTAAAGAATAAAAACCACCATTAATCAAATAAATAATCGTAAGACAAATAGCAACTAAAACACATAATAATTTTAATATTTTTTTACTCTTACTAAAAAATTCCTCTTCTTTTTTTCTTTTACGTATCACTTTTAACCACCTCAAATACAAGATAATTATAATATATAATTGATTTTTTGTAAATCAAAAGGACTATTATTTAGTCCTTTTTTAAATACTTTAACTTCTCATTAACCATATACTTAGATAAAGCATCTTCAATTGATGGAAGTGCTCTTTTATCTAAGCAATTTATGAAAAAATGTTCCTTTACTGTATCTATTTCTACAGAGCCAAAAAACAAACTAGTTTTAATTTCAAAATCATTTAACATATCAGGTGTTATAGAAGTATAATAATATCTTCCCAAATATTTTTTTTGACCAAGTAGCATTCTTTTGTTAGTAAAAACCACTACTGTTGTAAAAAATGGTTGCAATAAATTAGAGTTTTTTTGACCTGCAAAACTATACAAAACAACTTCATCATCATTTAAATGCTGTTCTACAACTGATGAGTGTTTCTTTATTCTAAAAGCAACCGTTTTAGGATACTTCTTCATGAAGTTTTTACAGCTTTCATAAACTTCGTTTTTCATAATTATTTACCAAGTCCATTTTTAGTAAAGAATTCTTTAATTGCATCTAATTCAACATAACCATTGTTTTTATCTACAATTTCACCATTTTGAACTATTAAAGTAAGCGGTGTACCCCATTCGTCAGATGCTAGATAATCGAATGAATTTTGGAATTTAGTCCAATCATCACTAGAAAAGTTATCAGTATTAACATAGTTTACTGTTAAATTCATATCTTCCATAGCTTGTTTTAATATTGGTGTAAACTTTTCACAATATCCACAAGTAGGTCTTGCAATTAAGATAATTTGTTTATCACTACTTTTAATTAACTCTAGGTATTCATCAATACTAACCTTGTTAAATCCTGCTTGCTCTAAAGCAGTTTGGCTAGAATCAGATGATTCTTCGGTAGTAGTTGTCTTAGTACTTCCTTTTCCCTTATCCATATGTGAAACTCCAACAGAAGCTCCTATAACTAATGCTACTAAAAGCACAATACTAGTTATTCCAAGAGCTTTTTTAACTAATTCATTAGCTTTTTTATCCTTTACTAAAATAATTGTGTCAATAACCGCACACACCATAGTAACTAATGTCATTACTGCGATTAAAATCAATAAAAATAATGTCATAATATTCCTCCTACCTTTTAATTATACTACAAAAAAAGAAGAATTCAAATTATAATTCCCCATTTTTCTTATTCTCTAACATAGTAAGTATTTTTTGTTTACCATTTTTAAGTTCTGAAATAGAACCGCTTGTATTTAATGTATTAATTATATCCGATGCATAATTAGAGCAATCAATTTGTTTATACCAAGGAGTTTTTATAGCATTATCATCCACGTATGTTAAATTAGTAGAATAAAGTTTTTCAAATAATCCATCTTCATAAGCTTTATTAAAACCATCAAGTCCATTAGTAAACATAGAAAAAGTTGATATTAAAAACACTTTTCTTGCTCCTCTTTCTTTCAAATCAGCGGCAACTTCCAGCATAGATGTACCAGATGCAATCATATCATCTATCACTATTGCTGTTTCGCCTTCTAAATTACCTCCTAAATAGTTGTGCGCAACTATAGGGTTTTTACCATCTACTACCTTGCTATAATCCCTTCTTTTATGAAACATACCAACATCAGCTTGAAACATATTAGCATAAAATTTAGCTCTATCCATTGCTCCCGTATCAGGACTTATAAATTTTACTGATTCCGGATCAAACTCTTCATTTTTTATAAACTCCTTCAAGATAGTGTTTGTTGGATAAAAATTTTCAAATGACATACTAGTAGGCACAGCATTTTGAATATTTGGATCATGAACATCAAAAGTAACTATTGTACTTACTCCTAAATTTTGTAATTCTTGAAGTGCAAGTGCACAATCAAGTGATTCTCTTCCCTTTCTTCTATGTTGCCTTGATTCATATAAAAGTGGCATAACAACAGTTACTCTATCAGCTTGTCCTCTAACCGCGGAGATAACTCTTTTAATATCCATAAAATGTTCATCAGGTCCCATATGATTTAAGTATCCATACATTTTGTATGTCATACTATGATTCCCTATATCAGATATAATATATAAATCTTTATCTCTTACAGAATCTTCTATAACTGCTTTACCTTCACCATTATTAAACCTAACTAAGTTTGTAGGTATTATAAAACTATCCTTTTTACTCCTTCTTTGCATAATATTTTGGTCTATTTTATTGCCAAGTTCCTTACAATTATCCATTACAATAAGACCTAATTCATCTTCATATTTACTACTCATATTTTACTCCCTCCAAAATATAAAAACTAACACAAAAAAAGTGTTAGTTCTTTAAATCAAAATATATAGTAATAGTATTAGATAATAAATTCATAACAAAATAATTTTTAAATATTTCATTTACTATCATATTAATACCTCTTACAATTTAATTATAACAAATATTTTATTTTTAGTTAAGGGTTATTTATAACTATCATTTATTTTTTTATTTTTATTTATTAATTTTTCGTACCTTTCTTCTTCACTAAATACACATCCACAGTATTTTTGCATATAAAGTCCTAATTCTCTAGCCTTATTTTGACCATATCTAAATCCTGGCCTAAAGTCTTTGTATAAGAATTTTATACCATACTTTTTAGATAACATGTCTCCCGTCTTTTTTAATAATTCATGGTCTTGGTATGGACTAATTAAAAGAGTTGTTGAAAAAGCATCAAAGCCATTTTCCTTAGCATATTTAGCAGTCTTTTCTAATCTACACAAATAGCAATAACCACATCTATTATCCAACTTATCTACTACGTTTTTGCAAAACTCTCTAAGTCCATAATAATCATCAATTATTAGTGGTATACCTATTTTTTCGTCATAATTTTTTAACGTTTCAAGTCTTGCTTCATATTCCTTATATGGATGAATATTTGGATTATACCAAAAGCTTGTTATATCAATATTTTCTTTTTTTAATTCTTCTATGCAGTACACACTACAAGGTGCACAACAAGTATGCAACAATAATTTCATTATTATTTACTCCTAATTTTGTTATATTCATTTTCTTGGGCATCACTCATATTATTAGATTCAATTAAGCCCTTATCATTTAACTCAGTATATAAAGCTATCATTGTTTGCAACTCTTGTTTTGATAATTTTTCAAATAAACTAGCAAGGCCTTTATAATCTCCTGTTTCAATATAGTTACAATATTCTTTTTTCACTTCTTTTGTAATTATACAAGGAGCTAAATTATTTTTACACATATTATAAGCTAAAATTATTCTAGAAGTTCTTCCGTTAGCATCTTCAAATGGATGAATATGAAGCAATCTTATATGAAACATAGCTTCAGCCATATATACATCTTGCTCGTTTTTACAATTATCTAATTGATAGTTATAGTCATCAATTAGATACCACAAATCATTTCTTATCATTTGTGGCTTTGTTCTTGTAACCTTTGAACCACTAACCATTGCATCTGTAGTTCTAAAATTTGTTATTTCACCACCACTTACATGATCTGCAACCTCACACAATAAATTTGTAAAATCTGAATGGTGCATTTTTGATTTTGGATTCTTTTCAAATATATAATTAATAGCATTTAATTGATTATATATTTTTATTGACTGGTTTATATCTGCTAAATCTCCATCAATTCCTTCTAATTCCAAACTTCCAAATGCAAGCCTATATTTTAACATTTCAAAATAATTATCTTTAAAGGTATTTTTTCCTTCTAATTCCAAAAACATAACAAATCACCTCTTACGTGCATATATTATCATTTTTTTATGTTTTAGTCAAAATTACACGCTTCCAGTTTTACCATATTTCTTAGAAACAATCTTTCTTAGCACATCAACCGGTATTACCGAAAGTGATATTAATATCATAATTATAAATTCTTTTAACGTAAGAGGGCTTGTTCTAAACATATCACCACCATAATACATAAGAACGATTTGAACTATTACAATAAATGAAATAACAATTATAAACATCTTATTCTTATATAAATGTTCAAGTATATTAATTCTACTTGTATGAGCATTAAAACAGTTAAATATGCCCGCGAATATGAAAAGACCAAAAAATGCTGTCATAAATGATTTATTATTTAAAAATAAATCTTTAATAAAAGGAATTTTTAAAAACAAAATGCAAAGTAATGTAGTATAAATTCCGGTTATAACTATTTCACTTACCATATAAGAATTAATTATACTTTCATCCTTTTTCTTAGGTTTTTCATTCATGTATTCTAGCAAAGGAGGTTCAAATGCAAATGCAAGAGCTGCAAGCGTATCCATAACCATATTTATCCACAACATTTGTATTACCGTAACAGGCGTTTCAACACCGATAAAAGGACCTATTATTGATATACTAAGTGCACATAAGTTAACAGTTAACTGAAATATAATAAACTTTCTAATGCTTTTAAATATGGTTCTACCAAATAAAACCGCCTTAGCTATTGATAAAAAGTTATTATCAAGTATTACTATATCACTTGCTTCTTTTGCAACTTCACTACCAGAGCCAAAGGCAAAACCTACATCCGCTCTTTTAAGTGCTGGTGCATCATTTACCCCATCCCCTGTCATACCAGTTACAAGTCCCATTTCCTTTGATAATCTAACTAGTCTTGATTTATCTTGCGGAAGACTTCTTGATACAACTTTTAATTTAGGAAGCATCCTTTTTACTTCACTATCGCTTAAAGAGTTTAACTCATCTGACGTAATAATAACATCACTACTATCATTTACAAGTCCTACTTCCCTTGCGATAGCCTCTGCCGTATTTTTATTATCACCAGTTATCATAACCGTTTTAATAGAAGCATTACTAACTAACCTAATTCCTTCTTTAGCTTCCTTTCTTACTGGATCTTTAATAAATATTGCCCCTACAAAAACTAAGTCATTAAAAATAGTAGCATTTATGTTATCACTACTTGCTAAAACAATTACCCTAACTCCATTTGATGTAGCATTTTTTATTTTATCTTCTATCTTGATTTTATTTAAGAATAATTCTTTTCTACCATTTTTATCATAATAGTATTTACATTTATCTAATAATACTTCTGGAGCACCTTTTATTAGATTTTTCATTTTTTTATCATCTATAACAGTAATCATATATTTATTTTTACTATTAAATGGTATCTGTTTAATTATTTTTACACCATCTATTTTAAATGGCTTGTAAAAAGATAATAAACATCTATCAGTTATGTTTCCTCCTATTACCTTATCATTATCGTATGATGACATATTATTTACCACCATAGATATTTTTAATATTTTTGAGTATATGTTATCTTTAAGTTCATTTTCTTTTTTATATACACTTAAGTTACCATCTAATATACTTTCACAAGATAAATTACCAGTTGTTATTGTACCTGTCTTATCACTAAATAATATATTTATACATCCCGCTGTTTCTATACCTACCATTTTTCTTACTAAAACATTATTCTTAAGCATTCTTTTCATATTTGATGATAAAACAAGGGTTATCATCATTGGAAGTCCTTCTGGTACAGAAACAATTATGATGGTAACCGCAAGCGTAAGAGCATATATAACATAATTCATCATAAGTGGAATGTTTGTTATGGTATCCATTATTAATCCTAAATTAAAATTATTTCTAACAATTATATTTGAAAAAAGATATGAAACAGATGCTAAAAAAGCTCCTATATAACCAAACGTACTAATTACTTTAGCAAGTGATCTAAGCCTTATTTTAAGAGGACTTTCGCTCTTTTTTTCTTGAAGCTCCCTAGCAATCTTGCCATAGAAAGTATTATCTCCAACATCCGTTATAACTGATAATGCGGCACCTTCACATACGATGCAACCTCTATATAACTTGTTTTTATCTTTTATGTTTCCATATGAATATTTTTCTTTATGTACCTCTTTTGACTCACCATTTATGGATGATTCATTAACGTATAAAAAGCCATCTATAACAACACCATCTGCAGGAATTTTATCACCAGATTCTAATAAAACAACGTCCCCAACTACAACATCTTCAAACGAAATTTCTGTTACCTTTCCATTTCTTTTAACTTTACATTTTAACTTCAATGATTCTTCTTTTAATTTTTCAAAAGCTTTTTCACTTCCATACTCTGAAATACTTGATATAAAAGAAGCTAAGAAAATTGCTATTAAAATTCCAAGTGTTTCAAACCAATCAAAGTCTCTAAATAAGAAAACCACTTTTATTGCAAGTGCAATTAACAATATTTTAATTATAGGGTCTCCTAAAGACTCTATTAATAAAGATAGAAAGCTATTAGTTTTACCTTTTTTAATTTCATTAGTACCATATTTTTCCTTGCTTTTAATAACTTCTTTATCACTTAGTCCGTTTTTATTATATTTATCCATAATAACCTCCTAATAAATAGTAGTAGGTATGTTTAATAAATATAATTTTTTTCGTGTGACAAAATTATTTACTTTTTTTAATTTATAAGTATAATACTTATGTTTTTGAGGGTGGGAAATTATTATGAATGATTATGAAAAATTAGCACGTGATATATTAAATTTAAATAAAATGGATAATGATTTTTCTGATATCAAAATGGACTTTATAACTGCTAATAAATTTTCAAATGATTTTTATAAAATGTTTTTTATGTATAAAAGAAACAAAGAACTAGAAACTTATGAAACTAAAATAGAATATGATATTAGCTCTAACCTAAATTTATTTGAAGGCTTATCAAGGCTTGGAACTTATAAAAGTTATATTGATGTATCAGATAAAGAAAGTATAAGAAGAGTGCCCGTTTTAATGCATGAAAAAGCCCATGTATATGAAAAATTTAATCATAAAAGTAAAAATGAATTTATTCCAACATTTTTTGAGATTTTATTAACATTAAAAATCAATGATAATATACTATTTAAATCTGTTTTAAATTATAAGATAAGTGAAGCTAAAAAGGCTGCAAACATTTATTTAAGAACAAAAAATAGTAATGCATTATCTTACATGTTAGATTTTTATAGAAGTATTAACTTATTAATCACTTATTTAAATGACTGTGATCGTGTAACAAAATCATTAGATGAAAATTTCTTCGTAGATAAAGATAGTAACCAAATTATAGATGAGTTTTATCTTGATGATAACAGAAATAGCATTAGTAGTAAGATAAATATCATAACAAAAAAAGAAACTTTTAATTAGTTTCTTTTCTTATTTTGAACAAGTTTATATCCTACTGCTAAAGCAGATAATAGTGCAACAATAATTATAATAATTTTAATATATCTTGCATCAGATTTTTTAACTGTTATAACGTAAGTATTAGTATTACCCTTTGTATCAGTTACTTTTATTTCTACTTTACTTCCATTTTTCAAGTTACTGTTACCAGTTATCTTCATAGTAGCATTTTTATCTTCTAATTTTGCTATTAAATCTAGTTTATTAGTATCTTTATCAACGTTAATAGTATAATTATTTTTATTTTTATCAAATTTTATACTTGAATTTTTAATTTCAACGCTGCTTAGATAATTACTAGTTTCTGGTCTTTTAATATTAATATCATATCTATATGTAGTTCCATTTTTTCTAGTAACAATAATTGTTACTGTATTAATACCAGGCATTAATACTTCTCCACCATAAACTTCGTATTTATCTTCATCATTTTGTAATTTAACAACTACGTCTGCTTTTTCTACTGAAAAATCTACATTTAAATTTATTTTATTATCAGTAAATTCTATTTTTTCATCATTTATCTTTATGTATTTAATAACTTTTTCATTATTATTTTTAGAAGAATCTGTTGTTTTAACGGTAGTTTTAGATTTATTACTACTATTTTTTCTTGTACTGTTTTTCTTTATGGTTGTTACTTTTTTAGTTGTAGTAGTTTTTTCATCATTTTTAATATCTTCTTTTATAGAATCATCATAATCTTTGATTTTAGATAGCTTATCTAGTAATATATTACCTCTTTTTACTATCTCATCTATTACGTCTTGTTCATCATATCTTAAATCAGTAGAAAGATCTTTAACCTCATCTAAGTACTCTTTTATTTCTTTTTGAATATCACTACTATATTTAGAGTAATCAGCTGGAAGTTTAGATAATACTTTTGCTACTTTAGAATAATCTGCTAACCTTTTATTTAAATTACTAATTGCATAATTTATATCAGTAGCATACCTATCAACCTTATCTTGACTTCCCCAATCTAGGTTATAATCAATACTATTTATTAGTTTTTCAACCTCATCATAATTAGTATAATTATATTTATTAGCTTCATATTTTTTTGCATTATTAATAGCTAATTCAACCTTTGAGTAATCTGCTCTCGTCTTAATAAGATTATTATATACTTTAACAAGACTATTATATATTTCATTTACTTTTTCTTGTTCATTTATCTTTATAGAATAATCTATATTATTCATAGCATTAACAAGTGTATCAAAGTTAGTATATTTAGTGCTATCTAATTTATCATATACATTAGTTTTAAAGTCGTTTATTTTAGAATAATCAGAACCTTTTAATTCTAAATGAGATATTGTTGTTTCAAGCTCTACTGCAGCCTTATCAACATCTTTTTGCTTATCTATCTTTAGATTCAAAGATGCTTTTGCAATTTTTAACTTTGCATCTAAATTTGTTAGATCTTTATAATTTTCTCTAACCAAGTTATTTGCCTTTTCTATTGCTTCATTTAATTCCGTATAATTAGCATCTTTTAAAACTAAATTAGATATCGCATATTCAAGCTCTACTGCTGCTTTATCAACATCTTTTTGTTTATCTATCTTTAGATTTAATGATGCTTTTGCAGTCTTTAACTTTGCATCTAACTCAGTTAAATCTTTATAATTATCCCTAACTATATTTTCTGCTTTTGTTATTGCAGAATTTAACTTTTCATAGTTTGCATCTTTTAAAACTAGATTAGTTATCGCAGCTTCAAGCTCTACTGCAGCCTTATCTACTTCTTTTTGTTTATCTATTTTTAGATTTAATGATGCTTTTGCAGTCTTTAACTTTGCATCTAAATCTGTTAGATCTTTATAATTTTCTCTAACCAGGTTATTTGCCTTTTCTATTGCTTTATTTAATTCCGTATAATTAGCATCTTTTAATTCTAGCTTAGATATCGCATCTTCAAGTTCGCTTACAACCTTATCAATTTTATCTTGCTCATCAAGTTTTAATTTATCTGATAATTCATTTGCATTCTTTAATTTAGCGTCTAAATCAGTTAAGTCTTTATAATTATCCCTAACTAAATTATTTGCTTCCTGCTCTATCTTCTTTAATTTAGTATAATCAGCCAGATTTTTTACAAAACTATTATTTTTTATATTATCTATATCTTTAATTAACTTATCCATTTCGGATTGCTTATCTATCTTTATATATACTAAATCAGCTTTCCAATTACCATTTTTATCATAATAATCATTAATAACGTTATTTATTTTAGTTATTGTATCATCGGTATATAAGTTCTTACCATTTATTTTTTTAGCTATTTCGGTTTTAAAGTAATTTAAGTAACCTTCTATTGATAATGAATTTGGTAAATCAGTTGGGTGATAATTATCAGAGTCAACATATCCTTTAGCATTTATAAATTTCAAAGTATCGTCCATTAATTTTGATAATTCCTTTGCCCAATTATCAACAACTGATTGTTCACTAATCTTTTTATTAACCGGTTTAGTTACAATAAAATCATCTACTATTTTCATACTTTCACTAGTCCAGTAACCATTTACATAATTAGAATTATTTTTATAATCTTCTATTATTTTATCTACTATAGTATATTTAGCAGGATTTTCTTTTAATCCGTCAATAGCACTTTGAATGGTTTTTACATAGCCATCAACAACTGATTGTTTGTCTATTTTTAAAGTTCTATCAATACTGTTAATTGTATTTTGCAAAGCATTCCAAGAATCCTTAGTATATAATTCATCATTTTCATTTACAACATTACTAATTTTATTAGCCTTATCAATTATTTTATCAACTTCAGTGTAATCTGCGCCAAGCATAACAAGATTATCATATGCCTCTTGTAATTTATCAACATAATTATCAATTCTTACTTGGTAAACTTCTAATAGATTAGCATAATTATCTTTTCCACCATAAACACTCATCATATTATTATAACTATCAGTTTCATATAATGTTTTATCAACACTTTCAACTTTAGATATAATATTATTATACTTAGAATAATTTGCACTGTTGTATTTTAACACCTCATAATTATTTAATAAAGAAACGTATGAATCTATTTGTTCTTGATTTACATCAGTTTTAACACAATTATTACCTTTAGTATCACACTTATTATAGTAATTACGACCACTATACAATCTTTTTGCATTTTCTATTTCATTAACTAACGCAAAATAGCTTTCATTATTATAAGATAAAGAATTTTTATCATTTAATTTACTAAGTGAATTTTCTATAGCCGTCTTTAAACTATCTTTATTATAAACGGTTAATTTAAATTGAGGAACTTTATCTGATTTATATATGTTTCCATTTTCAGAAGTATGTTGCCATTTCCAAGAATTAAAAGGATTTTTAGCCCCAAGATACCAAAAGAATGTTGGAATAATAGATTCGTTAGTAACTGTTGCTTTAGGTGTATTTCCTGGTACATCAAAACTAACATTAAAACCATTTTTGCCTGTTTGCGTATCAGTTGGATATGAATAGTCAAAATAATCTCTAAAATTAGAATAATTATCAAGTCCTAACATTTTTGCTTTGTAAGTTGTTTCTTTAAAAGGATTTTCAATATACCATGCATATAAATAACTTGAACTCATTTGATATTTTAAATTAAAATCTGATAATTTTTCCGTCGTTTCCATATGAACGTTATTATCTGTTAATTTAATAGTTACTTTTGCAGAATTAAGCAAGTTGTCATTATTCTCCCAATCGCTGGACTTTGTATACCCATAAATTAAAAATTCTTCAGATGTTTGCTCATTATTTAAAGTATTTCTAGTACTAGAATCAAAAGTAACTGGAGCAAATGTATTAGTTGTAACGATGTAATCTTTTCCATCTAACGTATATCTAACGCCCAATTCTAAGTTTAAACTATCACCTACTTTATCTTTTATATTAGATAAGTTAACAACTTGTGAATTGTTATTTAAAACTGTTACTGGAGTAACATCAAATTCACTAAAACTTGTACAATCAGTATTAGATAATTTACATATATTTCTGTATTCTATTTTTGTTATAACTATATCCTTATTTTCATAATTATATACGTTTAAATCAATGCTATCATCATTTTTTAAGGATGTAGAAATAAATACTTCATTTTTAACACTTTGGATAGTGGATGCATCAATGCTCGAAACATTACCCTTTAATTTTTTAATTATGTTTGGTGATAAGCATATCATTATTACTATAACTAATGATATTACCCCTATTCCTATTTTTTGTAATAGGGATTTATTTTTGTTAATAAAATCTTTCACTTCCATAAGCATACTCCTACATTATAATACTAAAATAATTATAGCTTATTTAAAGTTTTAAATCAACTAACTTTATTAATATTAATATTTAAAAAATAATGATTTATTATATCTTTATATGAATACCCTTCTTTCGCCATGTAATTTGCACCATACTGACTCATTCCAACACCATGTCCATATCCTCTAGTTATAAACGTAACTGAATTATCATTTATTATATAATCAAAATCACAAGATCTAAGACCTAGCATATACCTTACATTAACGCCTGTTATTTCTTTATTATCAAACTTAATTTTAGTTATTCTTTCGCTTTCATCTTTAGATATAACGTCTATTTTAGATTCTTTATTAAAATCAATATCTAAGGCTTTACTAATGTCTTCAAAACTAATATCTACGCTTCTTAAATAACTGGGTGAAACTAAATCACCATGTGAAGCAACAGACTTTAAATATGGATAAGAATTACCCCATACGTTTACAGGATCTTCCGTTAAACCATTACTTGTAGAATGATATAAAGCCTCTATTAGATCTCCATTATAAGTTACTACTTCATCAGTAGTGTCATTTATTGCTTTACTTATTTTGGATGAATAATAATCATATTTATCATTCCATATATTCTTTAATTCATCATCACTTTTATAAGCTTGAACTGATATATCATCCGTTATTGTCTTATTATTTAAAAGCAGTTTATAAGTATAAGTACGCGCTAAAACGCCTTGAGCTTTTAATGCTTCTTCATCAAATGATGCTGGCATTTCTGCCGCTAAAACACCTTTTAAATAGTCTTTAATACTAAGAGTTATAGCTTCTTTGCCTACTCTATAAATAGTAATTTTTCTATCTTCGCTCATAATTTTATTTTTACTATCTAAAGCATATGTACTATCCTTATCTTCAATATTAACTTGACTATTTAAAGTGTTGTCTTTTTCAATTATAAAAGAATTATTATATGCTTCATTTATAACTTTATCTATTTTGTTTTGAACGTTAGTTTCATTTTCATTAGATAAAATACCATATACATATCCATTACCATTATATACTTCATAATTATTAGGTTTATAACTATTTAAATAAACCGTTCCTAACATCAAACCACTTAGAAGTAAAATAACTTTTGTACCACTAAAATTTATGTTATGGTCCGAAATATATTTTTTTACTTTATCAATTATTTTTTCATTTTTCGAATTATTAAATATATCCCCTATTTCACATTTATCATCAACATATAAATACAATTCATTATTTTTCATTTTATAATTATTAAACATAAGATTCACCCATAATTAGTTTTTCCTTACACTTACATTTTTATACCGTTTTATCTCCTTAATAAAAATAGATTCTTTATACTTTGGAACAAATAAATACACTCTATTTTTACATCTTGTAAGTGCAACATAAAAAAGTCTTCTTTCTTCTTCATAAGGATAATACTCTTTATAATTATTAACATATTTTAATATATTATGATCTACATATTTATTAGGAAAACCATTGTTAGATGAGCTTACGTTAACTAAAAAAACATTTTCAGATTCTAAGCCTTTAGATTTATGTACACTAATTTTTTTACAATTAACATTATCTAATTTAATATTATCTAAATCTTTATTATTTCTAGACAAAATATATAAATCATCTATTTTATCTTCTAAAATTACATTTTCTAAAGAATTATTCAAGTTATCATAATAAACTATTTGTACCGGATTTTTAACACTTATAGAAGATTTTAATTTCTTTTTTATTTGAAATGGATTTTTCATAATAAACTTTCCCGCTATTTTAATTAATTCACTAGAATTACGATAAGTATTTTTTAGTTTTATTATTTTAGAAAATGGAAAGTATCTTCTAAAATTCGTAATCATTTTTATGTTAGAACCTGCAAACCTATAAATTGATTGAAAATCATCTCCAACCGCAAAAAAAGAAGCACAAGATAATTTTATTAATTTTTTTAATAATAAAAATTTGGTATAGGATGTGTCTTGATATTCATCTACTATAATGTGTTTATATCTTAAGTTTGAGTTTTCTAATTTTTCAATTGCAAGATTTATCATATCATTAAAGTCCATTAAATTTTCTTTATTTAAATATGACTCATAACATATGTAACACTTCATTATTTCTTTTAACAAAATCTTATCTTTAGCATTAGATTTATTTATAAATGAATAAAATTTATCTAGTTTATAATTATTTGATTTAAAAAGATTAATAAAGGTTTTAATTAGAGTATACATATCTTGCTTACCCATATTATATAATCCAAATAATTTATCATTAGAAAAAGTATTAATTATTATATCAGTTAACATATCTTCTGCTAAAACTTCCTTTTTTCTTCCTATTATTTTAAGTGCTAGTTTATGAAACGTTAGTACCTCTACTTCATGATTTAAGTCATCTTTTAGTTTATTAACCGCATCATTAGTAAACGAAATACATAAAATGTCTTTTGGATTAACTTTTAAATAATCTATTAAGTATTTTACCCTAGATGTTATTGTATATGTCTTACCACAACCCGCACCCGCTAAAACAAGAGTGACATTTCTCTTAGAAGTTACCGCTTTAAATTGGTATTTATCTAATTTTTTAAATTCTTTTAAGTTTCTTTTTTTCATATATTACACTCTTTCTTATTTACATAAATAAACTAATTATGTATAATTTAATTAGTGAAAGAACCTAACAATAAAGGTTAGTTTGCTTTCCATAAGTTTGTTATGGAAACAGCATATCCCCCTTAACTATTTGGGTATATGCTGTTTCTTTTATATTTTAAATATTAGTAGTACTAATATTAATAGCAAAAGAAGAATAATTATCTTAAGAAATTTATTTTCTTTCTTCATAATTATCATCCACTTTCTATTTTAAAAAAATAAAAAGTAGAAAGCATAACTACCCAAACTATTAGGTCCTCTCATATCTATAGTTAGACACTTTTTTCAAAATACCCCCTAAAAAAAGCTAAAAAACTATAAAATTCAAAAAAAAGAATTAGATGTTTTTTTCTAATTCTTTTATTCTATTTAATATTCTTTTCTTTCCAAGTAGCCTCATAATATCATAAAGATTAGGTGTCATGCTCTTTGTTGTAAGAGAGATTCTAATTACCATTGAAACATCTCCTACATGTCCCTTATATTTATCAGGATTTGCTTTATATTCTTTAACTTCTCTTGCATAGCCTAAAGCCTCAGATAAATCTTTTATTTTTTCAAACCATTTGGTCTGTTCATCTTCTTCATTATAATACTCATTTATGTATGTATTCATTATTTTTAGTATTTCATCTTTATCAGTTATGCCATTAAACTCATAATTTTTTCCCATTTTTTCAAATAATTCATCATACATATACCAAACAAGATGTTTTACTTCACTAAAAGAGGCATAATCTTTTCTTGGCTTTTTTTGCTCTCTTTCAATATTTAAAAGACCTATTGTAAAATCTTTATACTTAGTTATTAATTCATAAAAATCTTTATCATATTCTTTAGAATAATTAACTAACATATCATAAAACTCTGTTGCTTTTATTCTTGCTAAATAATTCTTTGAAATGTTATGCAATTTTTCAACGTCAAACAAACCACCAGACTTACTAGTCTTCTTAAAATCATATTTAAAATCATCTAATGATTTATCTTTATTAGCATCCCACCACTGTTCAAAGTTAGTGTTAGCAAGCGTCATTAAATATAATTCAACTGCTTTTACCGGAATTCCCTTTTCTCTATAGTAGCTCATTTGTGCTTCTGGATCTTTTCTCTTAGAAAGCTTTCTTTTAACTCCATTATCTTCCTTTAAAATTGGAGATATGTGAGCATATTTAGGAGGCTTAAAACCAAATACTTGGAATAATTGTATATGAGTTGGAAGTGATGATAACCATTCATCTCCCCTTATAATATGGGTTGTACGCATTAAATGATCATCTACTAAGTGTGCAAAATGATAAGTTGGAAGTCCATCTTGTTTCATTATTACAATATCCATATCATTTTCTGGGAAAGATATTTTTCCTTTTATTAAATCATTAACGATTATTTTCTTATTAAAATCACCTGGAGATTTTAATCTTAACGTAAAAGCCTCACCATTTTTTACCCTTTCATAAGCATCATTTACAGGAATCTTACGACATTTAGCATATCTTCCATAATATCCTATTCTATCTTTTCTTTTTTCCTGAGATGATGTCATCTCCTCTTTTTCTTCTTTAGTACAAAAGCATGGGTATGCAAGACCTTGTTCAACCAAATATTTCATAAATGTTTGGTAAATTTCTTTTCTATCGCTTTGCGTGTAAGGACCATATGCACCTTTTTCTTCACTACCTGATATTACTCCTTCATCTGGAGTTACCTCAAAATATTTTAAATCAGTTGTAATAACATCTACTGCATCACTAACCAATCTTTCTCTATCAGTATCTTCTATTCTTATATAAAACACACCATTTGTATCTTTTGCAGCTTTCCTTGCAACAAAGGCCTGAAATAACGTTCCCATATGGGTATATCCAGTTGGAGATGGTGCAGCACGAGTTACTATCGCATCATCTGGTAAGTTTCTTTCTGGATACATTTTTTCATAATCTTCTATTGTTTTAGTAATATTAGGAAATATCAAGTTTGCTAAATCTTTATTAGTCATAAAATCATTCCTTTCTTAAGCACCTAAATTATATCAAAAATTTAAAATAAATAAAAGGCTAGCCTATAAAAACTAACCTTTAAAATTTAAATTTGGTGACCCGTACGAGATTTGAACTCGTGAATGTCGCCTTGAGAGGGCGATGTGTTAAACCCCTTCACCAACGGGCCATACATATTTGGTTGCCCTGACTGGATTCGAACCAGTGCATGTCTGATTCAGAGTCAGATGCCTTACCACTTGGCTACAGGGCAATTTACAAAAATAATTATAATACATTTTCTTATATTTAACAACATTATATCAAAAAAAGAAAAAAGTTTTTATTTTCTTATTAAACTTTTTTTCTTTTTATTTTGATTATTTTCTAATTTTTCTTTTGATACCAAGTAAATATAAATAATATCATCTTTAAGCACATAAAACCATGTTTCTTCATCTTTTTTCATTTCATAATTCATTATTGGTAATAAAAGTTCTCTTGATAAATTAAGAATTTCTTTAAATTCATTTATTTCAATTATTTTATACCTACTAACATCTACAATGGAATTAGTATTTACTATAATATCATCATAATTTTTAAGAATTTTATTAAGTTCTCTTTGATATTCTGTTTTATTAGTAAAAGTAAATAACTTTTTAAGTAAGAAACAAATTATAATAAATGTAATTATATTTGCTATTACGATATAACTCATAACCGTTTTATTAGTTTTTATTAAATCACTTTCATAAACAGACTTTGTTTTTGGTTTTGAGTTTATATTTTCAATTTTTACAACAGAATTTGATAAAGGAATCTTTAATGTATTAGAATAGTTATCATTATAAGATGCACCACCAACAGTTCCAGAAAATTCACTTACCTGTGAAACCTCTAAATATCCATCAACTGCTATTTTAACTTGATTTTGAAAATCTTTTATCATATTTAAATAATCAGTTAAATATAAGTCATAAGACCCTACGCTAGCATAATTACTATCATTAAAACTTATTGCCTTCTCATCTAGTACTTTTTCTTTAGTCATAACTTCTGGGTTATTATTTTTATCCGTTGATTCTTTATAATATACTTTTAATTTTGTAACTAATTTATTAGTTCCTGCAACATTTGTTTTTACTGTTGATTTAAAACTATATAAAGATGTTATTTTTATATAATCAATTAAATCCAAGATATAAGCTTTCCCTGTTTCTATCTGATCATTATCAATAAAATCATTTTGTTTTAAATATACTTTATAATCTAAATTTCCACTTGATGTATAATCCATTATTACGTTATTTTTATCTTTATTTGGAGATATTGCTTTAAATAAGTAACTTAAAAAAGCAAACTGTACAACTAAAGCAATAACTAACAAAGTTGAAATTATTATTTTTTTAACTGTTTTAACTTCTAGTTTAAACTTTTTCATGCTTTATACCTCCTTATTCTTGAACGTAATTAAATCTTATATAAAATTCTATTTCACTAGAATCTTGTTTTAACTCATTTCCCCAGGATACTTTAATGAAAAACTTTTCCTCTTCTAATGGATTTAAAGCTTTATCCGTAACAGCAATACCATCATAAGTTATTTTAATAGCTTCATTATCATTTGTTCCATATTCATATATAGACTCTAACTTAGCAGGTATTTGTCCTACGTTTTTAACCGTTATTGGCACAACCGCATAAGCTCCCATATAAGATAATTTTGGAACGTTTATTAGAACCGTTTTTTTATCATCAGATATTTCTGCAGTAGCGCCATAACTACCATATTCTTCTAACTTACCAATGCTTTCAAATTCGACGTCTAAATCCTTTACAATAGATGCTTTTCCCTTAACATTAGTACTTATTCTAACCACAGAATACCCAACTGATACGCCAAGCAAAATCAAAATAACAATTACTATTAACAAGCTTTGTTTTTTCATATTTTATCCTACGCTCCCATTAAAGAATTATATCAATTAATAAAATAAAGTTCAATGATATTCTTAAAACATCGTCAAAATAAACCAATATTTGTCATTTTTTGACAATCAGTTTATTCTTCCTTTATCTATTGTTACCTTTTTATCAACGTCGGTATGCAAAATTTTACTAAATATTAAAGTAGGATATCCAAGATAAGGTATATCTAATTTAACAATGCCATCTACTTGATATTCTTTTACTGAAAAAAGGTCAACATCATTATTATTATCTCCTTTTGTTACAAATTCTCTTTTTCCTTTTTCATCTGTTCTAATTAAAACAACTCTATGTACTACATAATAACCATCCATTTTATACCTAATTACATCGCCTTTTTTAATTTTGTTAACATCTATATCCTTAATTATTACAATGTCTCCTTTTCTTATTTTAGGAAGCATACTATTACTTGCAATAACAAGTGGTTTAACGTTAAATACTCCAAGTCCAAATAAAACCATAAATATAATAAACAAAATCATTAAAATCCACCCTTTTATTCCAACGGTTTTATTATCTCTTCTATCAAGTGTTTTATCAAGCTTATTAATTAAATAATTAATATAAATATATGAAAAAAATGGTATTATGGAATTTAATAATGATATGGTTGCTAAATCAAGATCCGGAAGAATTGGCAAAACATACATTAAAAATTGAGGTATAAAAGTATAAATTAATGCTGCTTTATAGCTTGCATAATATGAAATATAAGTTAAGTATAAATTGGTTATTAAACTTGGTATAAGTGTTTGAATTACAAATTCAAAAGCATTTAAAGAGCTAGAAAGGTAAGAACCAAATTTATAAATATTTAAGTCAATTAAAGTAAATAAAATGGATATTAATAAAGCGTTAAGTAAAATTCTTTTTTGACTACTATTATTAATCATGTAGTATCTTACATATTCTTTTACAATAACTATTGGTACAAATATCCATAAGTTATTTATTACGCCTTTAAGCGTGTAATCATATGGATTATGTGCAAAACCTTTAACATATCCCATACAAAAATATATAGCAAAATAAATAAGGGTAGTTACTATAACGCAAAATGAAACTTCCTTTTTATGCTTTAAATTTGGAATAACATCGTCTTTAAAAAAGAAGTAAGTTATTATTCCAATAAATATCCAAATAAGTGGTTTTACTACATATGAATAAAAAGAGCCAAATGAAGTTGACATACCAATAACTTCAAAAGTCATTGATGCTAAAACAATTATAGAAAGTATAATTATTTTTAAATTCCTTTTCATTTTATCACCCCTTTTAAATTATTATTCATTATCCCAGCCTCTATATTTTATTATAAAGTAAAAATATCTAGTTTCACCTTGAAGTTCATAGGAAACAGTCGCAATTACATCTTGATCTTCCCATCTAGACGGAAAAGTTGATGTAATAGCCAAATTTATTTCTACTGCTTCGCCAGGTTTTAATTCTGTTTTTGATATTGTTGCATCCGCACTTCTAACATATCCATATTTGTTATTTTCTATTCTTGTACTTACCTGTCCGTTAGTATAAGGAAGTTCAGTTGGATTAGAAAATGAAACTGTATATGTAATTGTTTTTTTAGAATATACAATACCAACTCCTTTATTCCATACCGCTATAAAAGTATCACCAACCCAGTGTTCTGCTCTTAAAGAAAGTTTACTTCTTGGAGTATCATAAGTGCTATATAAGTTATCATTTGGTTTTAACATAATAGGATTTGTGGGAAGCATTGTTCCGCTATAATAATCGACCGTTGATGCAACTCCATTAATTGTTAAAGAATCGTTAAAAAATGCGTAACCAACACTTACTAAACAGATAAATATTGCCACTATAGCACTTATTATCTTTAATTTTTTATTATTTATTAATATATTTTTCAAAGTTATCACCTTTACATTAAGTGGTGTATTTTACTATAAAATACATATACCTTCTTTTTCCTTGAACGTCATATGATATTGTTGCTTTAGCTTCTTCAGTATGATATCTCCAGGTTATATCAACATGGAAAGTCATTGTAACATCAACACTTTCACCAGGTTTTACCTCTCTTTTAGATATTGTTGCCTTAGCATCTTTTAGCATACTACCAGTGTTACTTGTTATCTCGGTTGCAACCTCACCAGATGAAAACGTAGTTTCAGTATTATTAGTAAACGTGATTGTATAATTTATTGTATAATCGCCACCTGATGTTGCAAAGGCCTTTTTCATATTTAATGAGTACGTATCAGCTTGCCAAGATTCCGAAGAAAAACTAAGACCCTTTTGTGTAATATCCTGTGTATAATATCTATTATTGCTTGAATCTCTTACGACAGCTGATACAGGTAATTTTTCACCTTCATAATATTCAACCGTTGATGCAACTCCATTAATGGTTAATGAATCATTAAATAAAGCATAAGCCGTAGATAAAAAAATAATAAAAACAAGTATTGGAATAACTAAAAAATTCCTTTTTTGACTGACCTTTAACTTTTTATTTTTCATATCTTCACCTATCATATAAATACTATCATAAATACATAAAAATTTCAATTCAAAAAGTAGGTTTTATAACCTACCCATGTTTTATTATGACGTTATTTGTTTATAATTCATCTTTATAGAAAATTGTACGTTTTCTGATGACTTATTAGAGTTTTCATCCCATGATACCTTTATTGTAAATGTTTGAGTACCGTTTTGCTCTAATCTTTTATTTTTTAATTCTGTAAGATTAGTATACGTAACTTTAACCGTATCATCCGTTGTTAATCCAGATTCTGAGATACTTTCTAAAACTGCTGGGATAGAGCCCTTACTAGTTACCGTAACCGGAAATTCAACATAAGCTCCCGGAAATTCTAGTTTGTTAACGGTTACGTTTAACGTGTTCTTATCAGATGAAATACTGGTTAATGTTGCTGCGTCACAAGTTCCTGTAAAACCAATACAAGTAGGAGTTCCAACTGAAGTAAATTCAACATCAAAAGTACCTTCTGCTGTTGCTGTACCACTAATTGTTAAAGTTTCACTAAAAAGTGCGTAACCAACCGCTACAGTTAAAATAAATGCTATAATTCCAACTACTATAATGTTTTGTTTTTTCATAAATATATTCCCTTCTATTTTTATAACAATAACATAATAACATTTTTTATTTTCCTAGTAAATAAATGAAGAAAGAATTATTATAATTAATTAAAAAAGTGTAAACAAAAAAAACAGGATAAATCCTATTTTTATTGTGCTTGTTCGTATTCCAATTGAATTTGGAAAGTTACGTCTGATGAACCAGTATTTACTGTCTTATCCCATTCCACTTTGATATTCATCTCTTGAGTACCATTTGTAGCAATTGGGGTATCACTTGCTGCAACACCAGTATATGTAACCTTTATAGCTCTACTATCTGCTGTTAGACCAGTTTCTTTAATGTTCTTTAACTTAGCTGATACTGAACCTTTATTAGTTATAGTAACAGGTATTTCAACATATGCACCTGGATAGTCTAACTTGTTTACTGTAACAGTTAAAGTGTTTTTATCAGGTGAAATTGCTGCTATTTCGCTATCACCAGCACCTGTATAACCTACCTTAGTAATTGTTCCTACCTTAGTAAATTCAACATCAAAATCACCAGTTGCTGTTGCAGTACCAGTAACAGTTAAAGTTTCACTAAAAAGTGCATAACCAACTGCAACTGCTAAAACGAATGCTATAACACCAATGATTGCTATACTTTGCTTTTTCATTATAATCTCCTCTCCTTTATTATCTAAATATAGAATACATTTATTTTTCATCAAAGTCAATATAAAACAAAAAAGTTAACACTAAGTAGTGTTAACCAAACTTATATTTTTAATACCATTCCTGGATATATTTTATTAGGATTTTTACCAATTACGTTTTTATTTTTTTCATATAACCTTTGCCAAGTAGTATTATATTTACTTGCAATAGCACTTAGAGTATCTTTCTTTTTTACAATGTAAGTTGTTGGAGCAGAAGCCTCTTTATTTGGTATTTTTATTATTTGACCAGGATAAATTTTATTAGGATTTTTAATGTTATTATACTTTGCTAAAGATTTATAACTAGTGTTATATTTACTTGCAATAGCACTTAGCGTATCTCCTTTTTTAACCACGTAATTTATAACATGACGACTATTTTCATTTCTATAACTAGATGATGTATCTGACTTTTTATTGTTAATTATACTAGGATAGTCTTTATAAGCAATGTTTAAATCAACGTTTCCTACTATTCCAGGCATGCTTCCCTTAGATGAATACTGCCAGATGCCAAAGTTTTTATTATACGTAGGTTTACTACTCCACTCAGCAAGCCACTTATCATATCTATCTAATTTTGAACTATTTAATTTACCAGTAAAATAATCTTTATTAGCATATATCATTACGTAATATCCGGCACTTTCTATCATAGAGCATATGGTAGATGTTATATCAACTAAGGTATCATTCCTAACGTTAGATGTTCTGCTTGAGCTTTCTATATCAATTACAACCGGATATAAAGGATTATATTTTTTTATTATGTTTATAAAACCTGCAGCCTCCTTTTTTGCAGACTCTATATTTGTTGCATAAGAAAAGTGATATAATCCGTACGGAATTTTTACTCTTTCTAACTCTTTTATGTTTCTTTTATATTTTTTATCCTCATAAAATGAACCATAACTTGTTCTTACCATTGCAAAATCTATGTTTCCTTTTAATTTGTCAAAGTCGATGTCTCCTTGATGGTGACTTATGTCAATTCCTTTTTTTTGCATAAAATTTTCCCCCTTGTTTCACTAATATTTAATGCAATTAATCATTTTATGAATAATTATTAAACCACAAAAAAAAGAGAATAAAATAAATTCTCTTAGTTATTAACCTTTTGATGCACAACCGGACTATCCATCGTAAGAGGTGCAAACGTATATCCATTAGAAAGGCCAAACGTAATTATTCTTTCAATAGCATCTACCGTATAAGGTTTTATGTCGTGCATTAAAACAACGTTTAACCCATCTTCCGTAATTCCACCAGTTACGTTTGACACTATCTTATTTGAATCCTTAGTATCTCCAGCATCACCTGATACAATTGTCCAATCAAAGTATCTAAATCCAAGGGATTCTACCTTACTTGTTAAATCACTCATTATATGGGTCCTATATTTTCTACTTATCGTATTAGAACTACCTCCTGGAAATCTTATTATTTTGGATTCCTCGCCAGTATATTCCTTAACTTTATTTTGTATACTTAATAAATCTTCCATATAAGCATCAATTGATGTATAAATAAGACTATAATTATGTGAATAACTATGAAGACCAATCGTGTGACCTTCTTCTTTTTCCCTTTTTAATAAATCATTGTAATTGTTATTATACCCAGTTACGAAAAAGGTTGCCTTAACATTATAATTTTTAAGTATGTCAAGTAGTCTTGCCGTATGTGCTCCAGGTCCATCATCAAACGTCAAATAAATTGTTTTAGCAGTATTAACTCCTGGTTTATAGTTATTTTTAGGGAAAATTTTTATGGTTCTTTTTGCTTCACTTAAATTTCCTTCTTCATCTTTTACGCTATATGTCAAAACATAAGTTCCAGGCTTTTTAGTATCAACTGCACCACTTACTAAAACTTGATCCGTTATGTTTCCATCACAATTATCAATTGCAACATAGCCTGGTTCTACGTATTTTGCACCCACACTTAAATATATAATAGATTCGTCATTTAAAATTAAACTAGGTTTTTCATTATCCATAATATTAACATCAAACTCTTTTCTTGCCATATTACCAGATGAATCTGATACTCTATATTTAATTTTATTTTTTTCTATTTTATATTTTACATTTTTTGTTATGTCACCATCATAATTATCAGTTGCACTTATTTTAACATCACTTGCTTTTCCATTAGGACAAACGTTTAAAAATGAACCTTCAATTACTAATTCTGGCTTTTTAGTATCAACTACAGTAACTTTTTTAATTTTAGATACGTGCTTATCTTTATAATCAATCTTATAAGTTACGTTATAAGTACCAATTCTTTTAGTATTAACGCTCCCCTTTATTTTGTAAGTAATTTTCTTGCATCTTATTCTAGTTCCATAACAAGCGGTTATCTTACTGTTTTTATATTTTTTAAACACTTCTATTTTCTCGGTACTTTTAAAGTTTTTAACATAAATATTACTTGCGTAAAAGTTTACGTATACAAGTGAAAATATCAAAGAAAAAGAAAAAATAATTATTAAGATTAATCCCTTGTTTTTTATAATATCATTTTTATTTTTCATTTCTTACTCCTTACAATTTATTATAACACGTGTTTTTGAAACTATAAATAAAAGCGTAAAATAAATTATTTTTTATCTAATAATTCTGTAACCGCACGCATTACTGCTAATTTACCATATGGATAAGTAAGGCTTCCTTGTTGATATGCTATAAAAGGAGGTCTTATAGGTCCGTCACAAGAAAGTTCTATTGAAGAGCCTTGCGTAAAAGCACCCGCTGCCATAACTACTTTATCATCGTATCCCGGCATATCCCAAGGTAATGGTTTTGAAAATGAATCAATTGGAGACGCACTTTGAATACCAGTGCAATATTTAACTAAGTCTTCTTCGTTATTAAATACTATATTTTGAACAATATCTGCTCTTTCTTCATTGTATTTAGGTTCCACACTATAACCTAAATCTTCTAGTACTTTACTTGTTAAAACAGCCGTTTTAAGAGCTGATGCAACAACAGAAGGAGACATAAAAATACCTTGTAATATTTGTTTATTTATTCCAAGAGTTGGGCCAACTTCTCTTCCCTCACCAGGAAGTGTTAGTCTTTCGGCTACCAAATCAATAAGTTTCCTTTTCCCTGCTACGTAAGCTCCATTAGGAGCTATTCCGCCTCCTAAGTTTTTAATTAACGAACCAACTATTATGTCCGCTCCAACTTTTGTTGGCGTTTTATCACCAACAAACTCACAATAACAATTATCAACCATTATTATTATGTTACCATCTATTTTTTTTATTAATTTAATTACTTTTTCAAGTTTTTCTATAACGATACTTTTTCTAGTAGAATATCCCTTACTTCTTTGAATTTCTATTAATTTTACTTTATTATTTTTGATATAATTTTCTATTTTTTCATAATCAAAGTCATTATCTAATAAATCTATTTCATCATATTTAATGCCAAATGATTTTAAAGAACTTTTATTCTCTTTTATTCCTATTACCTCATGAAGAGTGTCATACGGAGTACCTGTTATACTTAGCATTAAGTCCCCAGGCCTTAAAAACGCGAATAAACAAACACATAGTGCATGTGACCCAGAGATAAACTGACTTCTAACAATGGCATCTTCTGATTCTAATACGGACGAAAAAACACGCTCTATTGCATCACGGCCTATATCATCATAACCATACCCTGTTGTACTTCCAAAATGTACTTCTGATATCTTATTATCACTAAATGCTTTTAAAACTTTCAAACTATTTATATCACACATATCATCTATTTTTTTAAATTCTTCAGTTAGGCTTTTTTCTGCTTTTAATACCAAGTTTTTTGCTTTATCACTTATGCCAAATTCATTATACATATTATATCAACTCCTATTTTTATATAATTTATCTACTTGTTTCATTTTGAATCTTTTCTTCTATATATTTAATGTCTAAGTTATTTTCATTATTAATAATTTTCTTCCCTAGCTTTTTCTCTATTTCTTTTCTGGTATTACTGGCTATTTCACCACCCGCTTGTGCTACTATTTTGTTAGCCTTTAATCCAAATGGTTTATGTTCTTTAGCAAGTTCTCTTGTGGTAACCTCGCCTATATCAGTTAACAAAAGTTCCAAATCACTCATATTATCTCTCAGAGATTCCTTCCTAATTCCCTTATAATTTTTATATTCAGATGCCTTCATGCCAGACCAAGCTTTATAAATTTCATTAGTCAAAATACCAAATTCATAATTCTCTTTAATACCATTGTCTTTCCATACTTTAGTTAGCTTATTTCTATCTAATATAGCCTTTAATCTTCTTTCTATCCAATCTTCAGAATATCCATGATTAAGATAATATTCTATCCCTCTATTAATAGCTTTTTCAGGATCAAATACATCATCTATTCTCTCTTTACCAAGTGACGCCAACCACATTTTAAAAGGTTCTGCTTTAGGCGATGGTACCGATTCTATAAGTCTAAATATTCCCTTTGTATCTAATACATCAGTCATATATTTTTTTCCGTCTTTTTGGGAAGTTAATTTCAGTTGTCCCACATTAAAGGACAACTCGCTTCCTTCTTTATTTAATTTATTTTTTAATGCACTCCAATATTTTCTCGCACGAGGACTTCCTGTTAAAACTTTAATAACATCAACTACACTAAAATAATAATCTTCACTTTTGCTATCCCATACACTTCTTATTTCAGTACCTTCAAACAATTTGGTTACTGTTTCTAGTTTACTTTCATTCATTTTCAAATCCTCCTTAAATTTACTGTTTTCGGAGTAAAAAAGTTAAATACTGCAAACTAATTTACTAAAAATATTACCCGTGATTATATCCGCCATCTACCCTTATTACTTCGTTTGTTATATAACTTGCATCATCACTTGCTAAAAAGTATATAACTTTAGCTATTTCTTTGGCTTCTGCAAATCTCTTTAAGTAAATGTTTTTTTCCTCTTCTTTTATGTAGTATTCATCTAGGTTTTTATTCATATCAGTGTTAACCCAACCAGGTGCCACTGCATTTACTCTTACGTAAGGAGCAAAATGCTTAGATAGATTATGAGTAAGAGAAATAAGTGCTGCCTTTGATGCATCATAATCTAAGCCATATTCATAATATGTATCAATCGCGTTAGTAGAAGATACGTTTATAATTACACCGCTTTTATGTTCAAGCATGTTTTTCCCAACTTCTCTTGATAAAGTAAATGGGCCAATTAAATTAACATCTAATATTTTTTTAAAATCACTTACCTTTTTATCTTCAAACACGCAATCTAAAGCAATAGCAGCATTATTAATAAGTACATCTATCCTTCCATAATAATTAATTACATCACTTACCATTTTTTTTATGTCTATCTCATTTGATACATCACACTTACATAGCATAACATCAGAATCATATTTTTCTTCTAATTCTTCTTTTAAGGAAAGTGCAGACTTTTCGTCACTCACATAGTTTATTACAACGTTATATCCGTTTTTTGCAAATTCTATGCTAGTTTCCTTACCTATTCCTCTAGAACCTCCTGTTATAAGTACTGTTTTTTTCAAAGTTAACACCTCATCTCAATGATATTATAGAAAAAAAATACACTATTTACAAGTGTATTTACCATTTAAATCATTTATATTAAGTATCGTATTTATCTTTTAACTCACTTATTTTTTCTTTAATAACTTTCTTTTGATCATTTATTATATTCGTACCCACTTCACCAATTAACATCTTCATATAATTATTAAATAAAGTTCTTGTTTCCTTTGAAAAACCATTTAAATTTTTTAAAAGCATGTTTACAGATTTTATCTTGTTTTCCTTTATATCGTCTGTCGTTTTTATGCCAGACTTAACAAAGATATCAAATACTTCATCAATTATTTGTCTTCGCTCTTCACGAGTTGTTTTTGTAAGCCAAACTTTTATTGAAACATCAAGTTCCTTGCTCAAACTAGATTCTTCACATCTTAATAAGTGGTCATCTTCTATTTTCCAGCTTGATATTTCATGTTGCATAATTCCTATTGCATCACTTTTTATTACGTTTAAGTTTTCCTGATAAAGTAAGACTCCAACTATGCTATAATTAGGTATTATGTTAATAAGTCTATCTTTAATCATATTGTAATCCATGGATTTAAATATGTCATCTGGAATTCCTGGCCCATCAAATGAGTATATTTTCTTTACTTTACCCTTTTTAGACGGAAGAAGTCTAAGTGCTGATACCAATGCTAAATTTCCGCCTTTAGAATGTCCACATAAATAAATGTTACAATTATTTTTATTTAATGTATCACTTACGTATTTGCTTGCGATTAGATGTGACTTAGTTGGATATTCATAAGATAGTGCAAAGTCTTCCTTCCAACCTATAAATGTGTTATCAGTTCCTTCAAAACTTATTATAATATCATTATTTAAAAGTCTTAAAGATAATATGCCAACTTGAACATCATCTGTTAATATGTATTTATAGTTAAACATGGTTATGTCTTTATATCTTTTTTTATCATATATTAAGGACAACAACTTATAGGACGTCTTTACTGAATCGCCTAAATTATTTGCATCATAATTTTTTAAACTTGATCCTATATCATAGATTAATCCATCCTTAAAGTTTGATAAGTCAAGGTAAGAAAGATGAGAAAATATAAGCATATCAAGTTCGCCAAGTGCTTTTTCATCAAAATCATAATTTCCATATTTATTAACGTAATCAAATATTTTTTCCATAACATTCTCCTATTAATATTATATAATAGAACTTAAAAAAGTTAAGCATAAACTTAACTTTAATCATTGAAATTAACTTTCACATTATTTCTTTTTTCTTCATCAATTTTAAATAATTCTTTTCTTTTAAAAGAAAACATTTTAGCTATTATATTAGATGGCACAGATTCAACCAAGTTATTGTATGAAGTTACCGCATTATTATAGCTAGTTCTAGCATAATTAAGCTTATTTTCTATATCGTTTAAACTATTTTGAAGACTTAGAAACTGAGTATTAGCCTTTAAATCAGGATAACTTTCTGCAAGCATCATTATGTTATTAAATTTTTTATCTACTTTTTCTGTCTCTTCAATACTAAATCCTTTATTGTTATACGATGATCTTAAGTTAACTAATTCTTCTAAAGTACTTGATTCGTGTTTTGCATAGCCCTTTACTGTTTCTACTATGTTTGGTATTAAATCAAATCTTTGATTAAGTAAAACATCAATATGTGACTGTCTTTCTTTAACCTTATTATTCTTTCTTACAAAACGGTTGTAATCTATTAGTAGAATTCCCGTTATTATTATAACTATTATTAAACATATATTTATTATCATTGCTATTCCACCTCGCTATCTAGTTTCTATGGTTACTTTATTTACATAACCATTATCATCATAATCCATAGATACCTCATAATACTGAATATCATAACCTTTAAAGGTTTGAATCATATTTTTTGTCTGTTTAATATTATCTGAATCAGTTCCATATGATGTATTATCAAATGTAAGTTCGACTAAATGATCTTTCTCAGTTTTATTTTTATTTATTATATTATCGATTAACATTGATACATTTTGTCCTGGCTGAGTTCCCGAATAAAAAGTATAATTACTATTAAAACTATTTTTATCAAATTTTAAATCTGATTCTTCCATATCTTTATTAAATTTATCTTTAAATTCTTTTTCATCTTTTTCGGCCTTTTCTTTTTCTTTTCTTAATTCTTCTTTTATCTCATCTTTTTTAGTTTTTATATCAGTTCCTACTCTATATGCTAAAAGTGCTAGTGATGCTATAAAAATAATTATTAATATATATAGAATAAACTTTCTATCACCATCTTCTTTTTTATTATTTTTATCTTCTTTTGTTTCAGCCTTATCTTCTAAAGATATATCTTCATTAGTAAGTGTATTAACATCAACTTCAAATAACTTACTCATCATTTGTAATTTATCAATATCAGGCTTTGATTGACCAAGTTCCCATTTTGAAATGGTTTGCCTTGTAACATCAAGTTTTTCAGCAAGTTCTTCTTGAGATAACAAAGCTTTCTTTCTTAATATAATTAACTTTTCATAAAATTTCATATAAAACTCTTTCTCCTTTTTTCAAATTTAAATTTGATGACAATAGATTACCATTTAGTCTTATTTAAGTCTAGCAATTTAAGATGGAATTTTGTCAATTTATTTTAACATTTGTGTTAAAACCTCCAATTTCTTATTTCCTCTAAATCTTCTCCATATTCTTTAATATAATTATTATGTTCTTCTATCTTTTTATTCATATCACTAATTATTTTTTCACCTATATCACCTAAATCTAGGTTATTTACAGCATCTATTACTAAGTTAAATCTATCTATCTTATTTTTAACTCTCATATCAAATGCAGTTGTAATAGTTCCTTCCTCAATATATCCATGAACATGTATATTATGATTATGTCTAAAGTAAGTTAATTCATGAATTAATGTAGGGTAACCATGAAATGCAAAAATAATTGGTTTATCTTTAGTAAATAAATAATCGTATGCTATATCATTTAAAGCATGTGGATGATTAGTTGTAGAATCTAACTTCATTAAGTCAACAACATTTATAAATCTTATTTTTAAATCTGGCAAATAAGACTTTAGTATCTTTGTTGCTGCGATTGCTTCAATAGTTGGCGTATCACCTGCACAAGCCATTATTAAATCTGGATTAGCATCATCACTAACAAAATTCCATATACCAATACCATTAGTACAATGTCTTACGGCATCATCCATATTAAGCCACTGATAAGATGGATGTTTTGATGCTATTACAACGTTTACGTAATTCTTACTTTTTAAACAGTGGTCCATACAAGATAACAAACAGTTAGCATCTGGTGGTAAATATATTCTAATAACATCTACCTTTTTATTTGCAATATGATCCATAAAGCCTGGATCTTGGTGAGTAAAACCATTATGATCTTGTTGCCATACGTTTGATGCTAACAAAAAGTTAAGTGATGAAATAGGTTTTCTCCAAGAAATTTCATTACATACTTTAAGCCATTTTGCATGTTGTGCTGCCATTGAATCAACAATTCTTATAAACGCTTCGTAGCTAGCAAAAAATCCGTGTCTACCAGTTAAAAGGTAACCTTCTAGCATTCCCTCACACATATGTTCTGAAAGCATTGAATCCATTACCCTACCATCTTTAGATAAATATTCATCATTTTCTTTTATGTCTAATTGCCAATCTCTATTAGTTACATCAAAAACATCATATAACCTGTTTGACATGGTTTCATCTGGTCCAAAAATTCTAAAGTTTTTGTTTTCATTATTAAGAGAAAATATATCTTTTATAAATGAACTTAATACAAGCATATCTTGATTTTTAACACTACCCGGATAAGGAACATCAACTTTATAATTTCTAAAGTCAGGCATAATTAAATCTTTTCTTAAGTAACCTCCGTTAGTATATAAACTTGAACCCATACGTTTATCACCTTTTGGACAAACACTTTCATACTCTTTTTTTAATTTTCCATTAGAATCAAACAATTCTTCTGGTTTATAACTTCTAAGCCAATCTTCAAGTATTTTAATATGCTCTTTTTTGTCCATAGAAACAGGAACTTGGTGAGCTCTAAAAGAGCCTTCTATATTTTTACCATCAACTTCTTTTGGACCCGTCCAACCTTTAGGAGTTCTTAAAATAATCATTGGCCACCTTGGCTTTTCATCATCATTTGATTTCTTAATTTCTTTAATATCATTAATTACTGCATCCATTGTTGATGCCATTTTTTTATGCATTAAAAGTTCGTCAGAGCCTTCTACTAAATAAGCTTTATATCCACATCCATAAAAGAAACTAGCAAGTTCTTCGTTGCTCATTCTAGAGAAAATAGTTGGATTACTTATTTTATAACCATTTAAATGAAGTATAGGAAGTACTGCACCATCAGTCTTCTTATTTAAAAATTTTATTCCGTGCCAACTTGTTGCAAGTGGCCCTGTTTCTGCTTCTCCATCTCCTACTACGCACGCTGCAATTAAATTTGGATTATCAAAAACTGCTCCAAAAGCATGACTAAGTGAGTAACCCAATTCTCCTCCTTCATGAATTGAACCTGGAGTTTCTGGTGCAACATGACTTGGAACTCCACCTGGAAATGAAAATTGTTTAAATAATTTTTGCAAACCTGCTTCATCCTGAGTAATATTAGGATACTTTTCGGTATAACTACCTTCTAAGTAGGTATTAGCAATCATAAAGTTACCACCATGACCTGGGCCTGATATATAAATCATATCTAAATCATATTTATTAATTACCCTGTCTAGATGAGTATAAATAAAGTTTTGTCCTGGAACAGTTCCCCAGTGACCTACTATTTTCTTTTTAATGTCTGATGCTTTAAGTGGTCTTTTTAAAAGTGGATTATCAAGCAAATAAAGTTGACAAGCCGATATATAATTAGCCGCTCTAAAATAACCATCTAATCTTTCTAGTTCTGTCATAACCTAACCTCTTTTCCTATTCTATAATGATTATATCATAACAAAAGAAAAAATAAGATACTAAAAGCATCTTATTTATATATATTTTTTTATTACTTTATCGAAATCTTCTTCTAGATTTTGTTTTCTTATGTAATTACTAAATCCATCCTCAACATAATGTTCCTTTATTGATTCTTTGTTCTTGTTTAGCATTATAACGGTTGGAACATTAAATCCTTCTTTTGCTTCTTGAAGTTTTCCAAGCGTACCAAACCCGCTTATAGGCTTCATATCATCTTCTAAAAGAATTAAGTCAAAACTCTCACCATCTTTTACTCTTTCTATAATATCACTACTATGCATTGTAGTTAAAAGTTCTATGTCATACTTGTTAGCTAAAGTATTTATATCTTTTAAAGTTTGCAATTTATCACTTACAACCATTACCTTTTTCTTATTAAAGATGTACTCGCTATAATAATCTTTACTAACTTTTATTTTTTGGTCTAAAATTATAGTAAACGTACTTCCCTTTTCTTTTTCACTTCTAATATTTATAAAACCACCTAATTTTCTAATTATTTTAAAAGCAAGTTTTAAATCTACATCCAAACTATTAAGTTTTAAAAGGTCAGTATCTTCTAAATCAGTATTAGTTTTTAAAAGTTCATTTAATTTATCAACGCTCATTCCGCATCCGGTATCTTCTATCTCAATAATTAAACGGCATACATCATACTTAACTATTTCATTAGCACTTACCTTTATGTAGCCCTCTTTAGTATACTTAGAAGCATTAATTAAAATACTCATTATTACTTGTTTTAACTTAACGCTATCACCATATAACTCATCTGGTATGTTCTTACTTATTTTCGTTTCTATTGTAACGTTCTTATTAACATCTTTTTCTATTTTCTTTATACATTCATTTAAAAGTGAAATAGCATTATAAGTTTCGTTTGAAACAGCTAACTTACTAGATGATATATTTGAAATATCTAATACGTTATTAATGATGTTTTTAAGACCTCTAGCATTATTTTCTATAACTTTAATACCTGTTTTCATATCTTCCTTATTTTTATCATCTAAAAGTATTTTGCTTACTTCCAAAATATTATCAATAGGCTTTTTAGTATCTTGAGTCATACTAAATAAAAAGTTAGATTTTTCTTCACTCATGCTTTCTAATAATTTTTTATTTCTGTTAAGCTCATATATCATTTTTACATCGGGATTTTCTATTGTAAAAAACATTATTAAATCAGCGTATGCTGCAACTAGTGAGATTAATAATATTTCCGGCGCAAACCTTCTAATTACAAGAGACAATATTCCTAATAATGCTAGAAAAAATAATGGTATAAATTTTTTGTTATTAGAACTTTTAATATTTTTAATTAATGATTTAAATACTAGAAGTAAGATTAATATCACGTAAATCCCTAACATGCTTACAAGTAAGTTCATCGCACCACCATTAGTATCAATTATTCCATCTTTGTTTATAACATTAACGTTTAAAAAGAAAAAGCAAATTGAAACTAAAATATTTACTATAAAAGTAGACTTTTGAATTACCCCTCTTAACTTTTTATTATTATAAATAGAAACTATAAGCACATAGTTAAATAACGCCCATACCCAAAACAATATTAAAATATAATCTATTCTGTGGATGTTATAGATATACTTAGGAATTCCATATAGGTTCATTAATACCACTAAAAGGCACGCTAAAGAGGACTCTAACAACGCAATTATTATAAGGTTAGAATATGCTCTTGTTTCATCACTATGAATTCTTTTTTTACTAAAAAATACTACTACAATTAAAATGTTTATAAGTACTGCACATATTGGAAAATATAAGTTATTCATAAAAGCCTCCTATTTTATAACTAGAGTATAACATGAAAATAAGCTTCTTTGCAAATAAAAAACCATCAAATTAATGATGATTTCTCTTTGATAATAAAAATGCATTATTTTTATTTAAATTCAAGTTATCAAGGTGTTCAAAAGCCTTGCTTTGTTCTACTATGTTTTTATCAACAAAATGTTTTTCTTCTATATCTTCCAGACTAAATTTCCACTCACTTAATACCTTGTTCATATATTCTTCAAAACATTTTATAAGTGGGCTTTTTCTTTTATAATCAGGCACAAAATAATCTTCAGCAGTTAGTGTTTTTCCATATTTTTCTTCTAACTTTTCTCTTGAAACATTTGAATACTTATCCCATATATCAAATAACAATCCCCCTATTTGACCTTTTATTAAATCTAATCCTTCATTTTTTTCTTCTTTAGTAAGAGTATTAATATCATACATTTTAGTATAGTCAATTGGTTTTCCTAATCTTACTATTGCTCGTCTTTTTCTCTTACCTAGTATATCTATTATTTCAAATGCTCCAGGAATTACTATTGCATTGTTTTTTAATGCAGCTTCTACCATGTAATTATAACCTTCATAATATGGTTTATTTTCAGATAAATTCCAAGATCCCTCATAAAACCATAGCATATTATACCCAGATTGTAATACATCATTTATAACCTTTTTAACATTATGCCTATCGTTTATAAGTGATTTCAAATTGGTTTCATACTCACCTTTTACCCTATTATATTCTTCTTTTAGTACTCCACTTAAATCATCATTTAAATAGCTTTCTATCTCTTCTAAATATTTTCTTTGTTCTTTTAATTCAGAGCTATCATATGGATTTTTCATATCAAAATAAATTACACCATTTTTTTCTAATAATTTACCTGAAATATCCGGATGGACGTTTTTAAAATCACCAGATAATAATACCATATGATTTTTTATAGCCTCCATTTCAATTGCTATATCTTGCATTCTAACATGATTAAAAGCAAAAATAATTGGTCTACCATTAAAATCAAATTTATATCTTTCAAAATCTTTTTCAAATCCACTAATTGTATTAAAAAGACTCATTATTTTATACAAAGTATTGTGTAACCACAAATTCTTTCTTATGTCTTTTAATTCTTCAGAAGGCAAATTATGATCTATGTTATACTGTCTTCTTTGCTTTAGCTCTTCTTGTTCCTTATTTATTTTTTCTTCTTTTGCCATAACTCCCCCATATCTCCATATATAACTTCATCTAAAACATTTTTTATTTTTACTACTTAATACTACATCAGCTACATATTCTAGCATAGTTTTTATCAAATTACAACAAAAAAAGATGCTACCTCTAGCACCTTCATGTTATTATTTAATTTCGATGTATTTTTTTTCAGTTGCTTCGTCTTTTTTAGGAACGGTAATTTTTAGTACTCCGTTAGTAAATTCTGCATCAATTTTATCAGAATCTAAATCGTGTAAGTAGAAAGATCTTTGATACTTACCATAACTTCTTTCACGATGAATGTAATTCTTATCCTTATCTTCATCATTTACTTCATCAGATTTCTCAGCAGTTATAGTTAAATAATCCTTCTTAGCTTCGATTTTTATTTCATCCTTATTAAAACCTGGAACATCCATTTCAATATTGTAAGCACCATCCTTTTCATAGATATCGCACTTCATATTATCTTCCTTTGTACTTGGCATAAAGTCTTCAAAAATATCACCGAAATAATTTCTTGGGATTAAACTCATATATCTCATCTTCCTTTCTAATTATGTTATACCACTATTTTTAGCACTTGTCAATAGTGAGTGCTAAAAATAGTTATACATTTTATTTTATGTAAAATAAAGCGTAAATATACAAAAAAACGAAGATTAATTTTTATCTTCGCTTTCATATAAACTCTTATATATTTTACTTGTTTTTAAAAGACTTTCATGCGTTCCAAAGCAACTTACCCTTCCATCATCAACAACGTATATAATATCTGAATCTATTATTGTTGATAGTCTGTGTGCAATTATTATTATTGTATGATCTTTTACTAAAGAATCTATAACTTTCTTTATGTAGCCTTGTGATTCATTATCTAGTGCACTTGTCGCTTCATCAAATAAGATTACTTTACTTTCTTTAGCAAGTGCTCTTGCAATTGAAAGTCTTTGTTTTTGACCACCTGATAAGTTAACACCACCTTCACCTAACTTAGTATCATATTTATCAGGAAGACTTTCAATATAATCATCTAAGTATGCCATCTTACAATATTTTTTTATTTCCTTTAGCGTAATATCAGGCTTAACAATTGTAAAATTTTCTTTAATAGTTCTATTAAATAAAAATGGTTCTTGTCTTATTATAGATATGTTTCTTCTTATGGACTCCTCACTTAAATCTTTTAAATTAACATCATCTAAGTATATATTCCCACTTGTTGCATCAAATATTCTGGTTATTAAGTTAAATAGTGTTGACTTACCTTGTCCAGATTTACCTACTACCGCTATCTTCTTATTAGGCGCAAACGAAACAGAAAAATCCTTTAAAGTAGCCTCTTCATTAGGATAACCAAAAGATACGTTATCAAACCTTATCTCACCCTTTATGTTTTTCAAAGATAAAGTGCCAAATTTATCATCTTCGTATAACGTGTTATCTATAATCTCATTTATTCTTCTTATTGATACAAATAATCTTTGATACATTCTATTCATATTAGTTAAATTATCAATTAGCCAAGTAAATTTGTAAACATACCAAGTCATAGCCATAAAAAATCCAAGTGATGTTTTACCTAGGTAAATACCAATAACACAAGTTGCAAATACAAGTGACTCTAATAATATTTTGATTGCCCACATAATAATTGAATAAGTTCTGTGTAAATTTATATCTTCAGTATCTTTCTTATAAATTAACTCTCTTAAAGATGATATTTCACCTATTAAATTTTTCTTTATACCTAAAGTTTTAATCTCTCTAATACCTCTTATAGATTCTGCAGAAAGTGCAGTATAATCATCTTTTTTAGCCTTTAATTCTTGATTTATTTTTTTAATCTTAGGATTAAATATTTTTGTTATTGCAAAAATAACTATTAAAAATATAACTATTTCCATTCCAACAACAACTGAATTAAAGAATATATAAATCAATATAAGCAAACACCCAAATGCATTTATAAGAGTTTGAATAATACTATTAAACGTATTTGATAAAGTTTCTGTATCAGATGTTATACGATTTATTAACTCACCACTTGTTTTTTCCTCAAAAGCATAAGCTGGCAAGTTAAGAGATTTTTTATAAACCATGATACTTAATTTTTTAGAGAGTTTAGCTTCTATCTTGCTTGAAATCATAACACCTATATTACTTAATAAGTTATTAAATAATATGTCTATAATAAAATATATAAGCAAGAAAATAAGTGATGTTTTTAGGTTTTTAGCTACTATTTCTTCAGTTACTTTACCTTGCAACCATCCGTTTGTTATTGAAAGCAAAGAGCTTAAAAACACACAAATAAATGCAAATATCAGCTTTCCTTTATCTTCTTTTATAAGTTTATATATATTTTTAAATTCTTTTATACTTTTTTTCTTATCTTTATTTTCCGTCATTAAAATCACCTTCCTTTTTTAGGCAAGAAAAAATCTTGCTTTCTTTTTCTAAGCAAGATTAAACAAACACTCATATTTATAAAAAAGTTACATAAATACTGCGTGATTAACCCTGCATATTATAAATTTGTTAGTAAATCTTATTTTCATATTAATCACACACCTTTCTTCATTTACTGAATTTAAATTAACATATTTAAATATTTAAGTCAATTAATTTTGTATTTATTAATTTAAATTATACATTTCATTTATACCAACATTTCCTGGTGTTTGTCTTATATCTAAACGCTTTACTTATAATTTATTAAATTATATAATAAAATTAGGTAGTGATAATTATGAATGATATAGAAAAAATAATAGAGATAATTAAAGAATCTAAAAAAACGGTATTTTTTGGTGGTGCCGGAGTATCAACAGAAAGTGGAATTAAGGACTTTCGAAGTAAGGATGGATTATATAGTGAACAATATGCCTTCCCTCCAGAAGAAATCTTATCCCATCATTTCTTTTATACTAATCCAAAATATTTCTACAAGTTTTATAGAGAAAAACTAAACCCAACAGGATATAAGCCAAACGTAGTTCATAAAACACTTGCACTTATTGAAGAAAAAGGCTTACTATCTTCTATAATAACTCAAAATATAGATGGTTTGCATGAGATGGCACACTCCAAAAACGTTTTAAATCTTCACGGGACAGTTTACTCAAATACATGCACAAAGTGTCATAAAAAATATGATTTAAAATACGTTTTAGAAAGCAAAGGAATTCCATTATGCAGCTGTGGTGGCATAATCAAACCTGATGTTGTTTTGTATGAAGAACCACTCGATTATGAAACATTAGATAAGGCTATAAATGAGATAAAATCGGCTGACACGTTGATAATTGGAGGGACCAGTCTTTTGGTATACCCAGCAGCTTCTTTAATTAATTATTTTAATGGAAAACATATCATCTTAATTAATAAAGAAGAAACAAAAAGTGATTATAAAGCAGATATAGTAATCCATGATAAATTAGGTAACGTATTTAAAAAAATAAAAGATGCTATAACTAGTCTGTAGCATCTTTTTAGTTTAATAATTTTCTTTTCTTTCCTTATACCCCGTTAATTTATTTCCAACAACATAGATTATTATTAATAAAGCACATATAGCTAAAAATCCGTATCCTATATTAGTTAAAGCATTTACGTTTATATTAGATGCTTTTCCTATTACTTTTTCAGTTATACGATAAGATAAATCATCTGTTATTAAAGGGGTTAAAAGAGCTAAAACTATACCTGATAATAGGAAGCTTACGCCAAGGTTAAGAGTCCATCTATAATAAGTTTTCTTTAAAACCGCAATTAAGATGGTTGCAATTAAGATAATACTTATGATAATCCATCTAAATAAAGGTTTAGTCATCCTATCATACATTTTAACTAGTTCTATTTCCTTAGTACTTAAGTTTTTCTTAACACTATTTCTAACGTTTTTATATATCTTATCTAATTTTCCACCATCAGATAACTCACTTGCAATTTCCTCTTTTTTAGAATCTGAAACTTCTATACCATTTCTTGTTAGTATACCCTCATTTTCATTTATTAAGTTTAATATTTCCTCTTTTGTTTTAGGAACGTCTACATCATCACCTTTAATAACAGATTCTATTATGTTATCAAAATACTTATCTGTTATATTATATACCTCACTACTAGTTTGGATGGAGTCTCCTACCTTGCTTAATGTATCATAATCTATATCAGTATATTCCTTTTTTATTTCACTTGTAACCTTTTCTTTTATTTCTAAAGAAACAACTTCTTTAGATAAAGTATCAACTATTATATCTTTAATACAAAAACTAACTGATAATAAACATATTAAAGCCGTAATTATAAGTGTTAATAATGCTATAAATATTTTTTTCATAAGTATTTTCCTTTCTATAAAAATATTATAACATATTACGTTAATTAGAATCAAAAAAAAAGAAAACATACAAATTAATGTATGTAATTTCTTTTCTTTTTATTTGCATTAATAATTGCCATTATAACAGATGCAAATAACATACCAGAAACTATTCCAAGTATTACCTCTATCGTTATTATTCCTTGATTAAGAGCTTCTTTACTATTATTTAATACAAGGTTTTGCATCATATAAAACAAACTACTTCCTGGAACTGATGGAATTAATCCTGTTAGTATAAAAATGGTTGTTGGACATCTTAAAAACAAAGCTAAAAGTTCCGAATATAAAGAAGTTGTAACAGCACACAATGCTGATGATAAAAATATATTATTGGTAAGTTTAAAAGTAATATAGTAAGCTAAATAATTTAAGAATCCACCTATCATAACGGGAAATAATTTATCTTTATTAACGTTAAATATAATACCAAACCCTAGTGTACCTAGCATCGCCCATAATAATTTAATCATAACGTACCTCCAATAAGAAGAGATAATCCAACACCTGCCGCAATGGTAAGTGCTAAAAATATGCCTTCAGTAAATCTTCCAAGTCCTGATAGTGTATCTCCTTTAAATATATCATTAATTGATATAAACATAGATAACCCGGGGATCAAAAGCATAATATCACCTATTATTATCTTATCATAATTATTTTCAATATTAATTTTAGTAAATAAAATGGATATAATTCCAATTACGAAACTACTCATAAAGTTTATTATCAAATTATTGATTTTGTTTTTACTTGCATACAAATTAAGAAAGAATATAACGATTGCAATAAATCCGCTTACTAAAGAATCTTTTAAGTTACCACCAAAAAACAAAGTAAATGAAGATGCTGCAAGTACTTGACCTAAAATAATAAGTTTGTTATTTTTTCTTTTTTTACATTCATCTATTTTTGATAAAACAATTTTTCTAGAAACGTTTTTCTTACATATACTTCTTGATAGATCATTTAATCTTTCTAATTGTCCTAAATCATTTTCGTGATAAGCAATTCTTCTTGATTCTGTTACAGAATCATTTTCATCCCTTAAGGTTGCAACAATCAAAGAATTCATCGCAAAAACTTCCCTATATTTAACACCATAACTCTCACATATAATGGTTATTGTTTTTTCAACACGTGATACTTCTGCTCCACATTTTAGCATTCTTTCACCAACGTCTAAAGATATGCTTAATATTTCTTTTAAACTAAATTTTTTCATAAAGCCTCCATAGAAACAAAAAAAGGACACAGTGGGTAAGATCCATGTCCTTTAAGCAATAAGGGAAGCTCTTATTGAGTACTTCCACTAATAAGATACTATATTTCGAACAATAAATCAAGTCTTTTTTCGACTTTTTTCGATTTTTTTTGCATTTTTTTATTTTTCACAAGTATAATCAGCTTTTTCTAATATTTTTCTGATATTTTTATCACTATATATTTTAGATAAGTTAAACGTAGCATAATTACCTTCCCTATCCTCGCTTAATAAGTTAATACCTATTCCATCGCTTTTCTTTTCTATGGATAAATTATCTAGTATGTATTCTTTCTTATCAGTGTATTTTAACTTTAACACTAATTTTTCATTTTCTTTTGATATTTCATAAGTAATACCATCTTTTTTGTAGCTTTCTTCTAAAGCTGTTTTAATAGCATCTAAATAATTATCAATATTATCATCTTTTAAATCAATTGTTTTAGTAACTTCTATGTTTTCTATTTTATCTTTTTTCTTACTTATAGTAACGTGACTATTTATGGAAACACCATCTTTATTATTTTCTTTTTTACAAGTAAGCTTAGTATTTTCAAAGCTAAAAGTTATAACAGAAATAACTGCTGCAATAACTATAAGTGTTATTCCTATTATAAGATACATCTTACTATTATCTTTTTTCATTTTTACTTTAACATTTTGTTTTTTATTATTACTTTTTTTCTTTGTGCTTTTAAAATTATCGTTTTTAGCTTTAGCCATTTTTCCACCTCTTTTTTAAAGTATAACAATTAAATGTAATTTGTCAAATACTATAAATAGTACTTATTTATAATGTTAAGATTATCATCTAATTCATAAACATAAGGTTTTCCAGTTGGTATTTCAACATTCATAATATCATCGTTTGATATGTCTTCTAAATACTTAATTAAAGCTCTAAGACTATTACCATGTGCTGCTATAATAACATTTTGACCACTTAATAGAGATTTTTTTATTTCTGTTTCATAATAGTCAATTACCCTTTTTAAGGTATCCATTAAGCATTCCCCAAGTGGTAACTCACTTTTTTTCAAATCTTTATATTTATCATCCCTACCCGGATACCTATCATCTTCTTCGTTTAACAATGGTGGCCTTACAGATGCACTTCTTCTCCATATTTTAACCTGTTCATCTCCATATTTTTTTCTTGTATCATCCTTGTTTAACCCTTGTAAAGCTCCATAATGCCTTTCGTTTAACTTCCAGCTATAGTGTATAGGAATGTTTTCTTCTCCTAATTCTTTTAGTATTATATTAAGAGTTTCATTTGCTCTTTTTAAAACGGATGTGTAGGCTACATCAAACGTAAATTCATTTTCTTTTAATAACTTTCCTGCTTCTTTAGCTTCTTTAATACCATTATCCGATAATTCAACATCAGTCCATCCAGTAAACTTATTTTCTAAATTCCAAACACTTTGACCATGTCTTACTAATACTAATTTCATTTGTATCATCTCCTATAGTTATTATAGCATAAAAAAACTTCTTATATAAAGAAGTTAAAATAAAGAGCATACCAATTCCATTATAAAACCTGATAAAGCACCAATTAAATAAACGGTTAATAATATTTTAAGGTTATCTTTTTTATTTTCATTTACCTTAAATAGTAAAAGTAATGCAACTCCGCTTGACGTAAGAAGTCCAGCTAAGCAAGAATAAAAAGAAATAACGCCTTCTAAATAAAGTTTAGTTAACATAACACTAGATGCGCAATTTGGTATAAGTCCAATAAGACTAGATATAAATGATCCAAACAAATTATCTTTTAAAAATAATTTACTTATTTTATCATAACCCAAGTAGTGAAATCCTAAGTTTAAAATAAATGTTATAGCAAGCAAAAATAGTGTTATGCTAACAGTATGTTTTAAGGCTGACTTTATTATACTATGTGAACAATTACAATGATGTTCTTCACAAAAATCTTTAATTTTATCTTTTTTATAATTCTTTTTCTTCCTTAAAATAAAGTCTATTAATACACCACATAACATACCAATTATTATCTTAATAATTAAAAACTTAATTATTATAAGCACGTCCGCCTTTTCCGATATTAAAATAGGAAGCATCTCATCAGAAGTTGATAAGTAAATAGAAATAAGTGTTCCAACACTTATTATTCTAGTAGCATAAAGATTAGTTGCCATAACAGAAAAACCACACTGTGGGATAGCTCCTAAAAAGCTTCCTACAATAGGCCCATATTTCCCCGCTTTAGAAATTTTTTCTTTACTTTTCTTACTAAATTTATGTTCTATATACTCCATTATTAAAAATGTAATAAACAAAAATGGTAATAGTTTAACAGAATCTAACAAAGTATCTAATATAATATCTTTCATTAATAATCATTCCTTTTTATTGCAACTAGATAATATCACAATTTTATTTTTATATCAAGAAAAGACATAAACCAATCAATTTATGCCTATAATGTTTCATCTTGCTTAGTGATTTCTTTTTGATTTATATACTCATTATTATCCTCTATTTTTGATAATAGTATTCCAAATTCACTTAGTTTTTCCTTTGAATCAAAAATAATTGTATCATTTGATATCAACCAATGACTTTTATTATCAGATAAATAATTTAACGTATCACTAATTAAACTAACAAGTTCTTTTAGTTCATTAACATTTTTTCTAAAACTCTTTTCTGAACCAAAGTAGTCAAATGATAAAGTAAGCTCATTATATAAGTCTTTATAATATGAATCTAATTTATATTTTTTAAAATATTTATTTCTATTTTTGTCTGATAATTGTTCACTAACCTCATTTACTACTTCATCTAAATTATTATTTATATCATTAATATAATTTTTTGAAATATTAAAATCTTTTCCATCAAACATAAAATTATTTATTGATACAAGATTACTTATCTTTTCTACATTGACTATATTATTATATTTTTTAACTAAGTCATAAGAATCTAAATAATACCTTTTAACAGCTTTTTCTAGTGATAAGTTGTCTCCTGTTGTAACATAAGTTTTTAGTTTTTTGTTAATTAATTTATCATCAGGATTATCACTATTTATAAGTTCATTTATGCTAGAAATATCATCTCTTAACTTATCTTCTTCTTTTAAGTCCTTTACTACCATAACACCTATTAAAAACATAATTATAAATATTATAGCCAAAATTATTAGAAATATCTTTTTACCTTTTTTCATACACTACCTCTTCTATAATCTATTATTAATATAACATCTTATATAAAAAAAGTAAAACACATTATAAAGCAAACATAATAAGCAATATTACTTTAAGTTCATATTATACTTTGAAAGGAGAAAAAAATATGAATAATGAATGTTATGAAGGTAATATTTTAAATGCTGCCTTATTAGAAATGAAAAAAAATAAATGTTGCTGTTGTCCAAGATATATTATAGGTCCTACTGGACCTACTGGTCCTTCAGGTGGAGCTACTGGACCTACTGGAGCAACTGGACCTACCGGACCTACTGGTCCTACCGGTCCTGCTGGGCCTCAAGGTTTACAAGGTCCTACTGGTAATACCGGTGCACAAGGTGAAACTGGTCCTACTGGTCCTACCGGTCCTGCTGGGCCTCAAGGTTTACAAGGCCCTGCTGGTAATACTGGTGCACAAGGTGAAACTGGTCCTACTGGTCCTACCGGTCCTGCTGGACCTCAAGGTTTGCAAGGTCCCGCTGGTAATACTGGTGCACAAGGTGAAACTGGTCCTACCGGTCCTACCGGTCCTGCTGGACCTCAAGGTTTACAAGGCACTGCTGGTAATACTGGTGCACAAGGTGAAACTGGTCCTACTGGTCCTACCGGTCCTGCTGGACCTCAAGG